>Ga0160472_100038_pt1 | contig 249908 bp, 223 predicted proteins | sample HID1973M_E11MG_FD_108267 | JGI IMG/M metagenome (GOLD analysis project Ga0160472, IMG submission 108267) | Enriched mosquito-associated microbial communities from UW Madison campus, WI, USA - HID1973M_E11 MG | ecosystem: Host-associated > Arthropoda: Insects > Digestive system > Unclassified ... | reverse complement strand
GCGTTGCAGGAAGGCGGCAAGTGAGTTCATCCCCGGGAGCTTACATAAGTAAGTGACCGGGGTGAGCTAACGCAGCCAACGCATCTGCAGCGTTATGTATGACGGGCTTACCCTAAATAATTCACGTTGCAGGAAGGCGGCAAGTGAGTTCATCCCCGGGAGCTTACATAAGTAAGTGACCGGGGTGAGCTAACGCAGCCAACGCATCTGCAGCGCGAAGTATGACGGGTAGGACGGGTAAATTATTGGTACTCGCTCATCGGTACACAGGAACAGAACAAATTACGATCCCCAAACACATCATCCAGACGTTTTACCGTCGGCCAGTATTTGTTGTGATTACCTGCCGGGAATACCGCCAGTTCGCGGCTGTACGGATGCGCCCATTCGCCAACAATTTCCATCTGGGTGTGCGGCGCGTTGATCAACGGGTTATCTTCCGCAGGCCATTCGCCGTCGGCTACGCGATCAATTTCCATGCGAATTGACAGCATCGCGTCGATAAAGCGATCCAACTCTACTTTGCCTTCAGACTCGGTTGGCTCAACCATCAGCGTGCCGGCAACCGGGAAGGACATAGTTGGAGCATGGAAGCCGTAGTCGATTAGACGCTTAGCGATGTCCAGCTCGCTGATGCCGGTTTGCTCTTTCAGCGGACGAATGTCGAGAATACATTCATGCGCCACGCGACCATCACGGCCGGTGTAGAGAATCGGATAAGCGGATTGCAAACGGCTGGCGATGTAGTTGGCATTCAGAATCGCGACAGAACTCGCCTGCTTCAGACCTTCAGCGCCCATCATGCGGATATACATCCAGCTGATTGGCAGAATTGAAGCGCTACCAAACGGGGCAGCGGATACTGCGCCCTGCTGTGTCAGTACGCCGTCAATTTGTACTACGCTGTGGCCTGGCACAAACGGTGCTAAATGCGCTTTCACGCCGATCGGTCCCATGCCTGGGCCACCGCCGCCGTGTGGAATGCAGAAGGTTTTGTGCAGGTTCAGGTGCGAAACATCCGCGCCGATGTAACCTGGCGTGGTGATGCCGACCTGAGCGTTCATGTTTGCGCCATCAAGGTAAACCTGACCGCCGTACTGATGAACGATCTGGCACACTTCACGAATGGTTTCTTCATACACACCGTGCGTTGACGGATAAGTCACCATGATGCAGGAAAGTTTATCGCCAGCCTGCGCGGCTTTCTCGCGCAAATCGCCCAGATCAATGTTGCCCTGCTTATCACACGCCACCACTACCACGTCCATGCCTGCCATCTGCGCAGAAGCGGGGTTAGTACCGTGTGCTGAACTTGGGATTAGGCAAAGGTGGCGATCGCCTTCGTTGCGGCTTTCGTGATAACGGCGAATTGCCAATAAACCCGCGTATTCGCCCTGCGCGCCAGAGTTTGGCTGCATGCATAGTGCGTCGTAACCGGTAAGTTGCACCAACCACTGCGACAGTTGACCAATCATCTGCAGATAACCGGTTGCCTGCTCAGCCGGGCAGAATGGATGAAGTTCAGCAAACTCAGGCCAGGTAATAGGGATCATTTCCGCTGCGGCGTTGAGTTTCATGGTGCAGGAACCTAGTGGAATCATAGCCTGGTTCAGCGCCAGATCCTTTTTCTCCAGGCTGTGCATGTAACGCATCATCTCAGTTTCGCTGTGATGACGGTTGAAGACCTGATGGGTCAGGATTTCACTTTGACGTTGCAGACCTGCCGGGATTGACTGGCTGTCTGCGGCGACTTCACCGTCGAGCTTATCGATATCTTGATTGTGCGTATCACCTAACAGAATGGCGAACAGCGCGCTGATGTCTTCACGACAGGTGGTTTCATCCAATGTGATGCCAACAGCATTATGAATGTCGCTGCGCAGGTTAACGCCAAAGCTGACAGCACGACTCAGCACCGCTGCTTTGTCCGCGACTTCAACGGTTAACGTGTCAAACCAGTGATGATGACGCAGCTTCAAGCCACCATTTTGCAGGCCCGCAGCCAGAATATTGGTGAAACGGTGAATACGCGAAGCGATGCGCTTCAAGCCGACCGGACCATGGAACACCGCATAAAGGCCCGCGATATTGGCCAGCAGCACCTGCGAAGTACAGATGTTGGAGTTAGCTTTCTCACGGCGAATATGTTGCTCGCGGGTTTGCATCGCCATACGCAGCGCAGTATTGCCTGCAGCATCACGAGAAACCCCGATAATGCGGCCTGGCATAGAACGCTTGTGCTCATCACGGCTGGCGAAGAAAGCGGCGTGTGGCCCGCCGTAGCCCATCGGAACACCGAAACGCTGCGCAGAACCGAAAACGATATCTGCACCCTGCTTGCCTGGCGCTTCTAACATCACCAGTGACATAAAGTCGGCGGCGACACTGACAATTACTTTATGCGCTTTCAGCTCGGTAATCAGTTTGCTGTAGTCATGCGCTTCACCAGTTGTGCCAACGTGTTGGAGCAATACACCAAACAGATCGTCGTGATCCAACGCTTTATCGGCGCGATCGATGATCAATTCGAAACCAAAGGTTTCTGCACGGGTACGTACGACATCCAGAGTTTGCGGATGAATATCATCGGCAATAAAGAATTTGTTCGCGGTTTTCAGCTTACTGATGCGCTTTGCCATCGCCATGGCTTCGGCAGCAGCGGTGGCTTCATCGAGTAATGATGCAGAGGCGATATCCATACCGGTCAGATCGATCGTTACCTGCTGAAAGTTCAGCAACGCTTCAAGGCGACCTTGTGAAACTTCAGGCTGATAAGGCGTGTATGCCGTGTACCAGCCTGGATTTTCCAGCATGTTACGCAAAATAACGGGCGGTGTGATGACCGCGCTGTATCCCATGCCGATCCAGGATTTGTAACGCAGATTCTGGCTGGCAATAGCTTTCAGCTCCGCCAGCGCCTGCTGCTCAGTAGCGGCTTCACCTACAGCTGGTGGCCCCGGGAGTTGGATATCCGCAGGAACGATGGAGCCGATTAACGCCTCCAGCGAACTGGCGCCGATAGCGTCAAGCATCACCGCTTGTTGCTCAGGTGAAGGACCGATATGGCGCTCAATGAATGCACCGTTATGTTCAAGCTGGCTGAGAGTCTGGGTCATTAGCAGTAAATCCTGAATCGGGCTGGGGAACTGAAAGTGCAAAATAATGGCGGCCTCTGCATGAGGCCGCTCAACGATTACTCGTCGATGGACGCTTTATAAGCATCAGCATCCAGCATCGAGTCGAGCTCTGACTCATCGCTGGCTTTGATTTGGAACAGCCAACCACCTTCATAAGGATCGCTGTTAACCGTTTCAGGCGAATCGCCCAAGGCTTCGTTGACGGCAACAATTTCACCGCTGATTGGCGCGTAGATATCGGAAGCGGCTTTAACAGATTCCGCTACCGCGCACTCTTCACCTGCGCTAAACGTTGCGCCAACTTCTGGCAAATCAACGAACACCATGTCGCCAAGTAACTCTTGTGCGTGCTCTGTAATGCCAACGGTATAAGAACCATCAGCGTTTTTACGCACCCACTCGTGGCTATCACGGTACTTCAACTCACTTGGCACATTGCTCATCGCCATTTCTCCTGAATAAAATTTATTGTGCGACCGGTTTACCGGCGCGGACAAAAATGGGTTTGGTTACCTTCACCGGCATTTCGCGGTTACGAATTTCTACCACTGCGCTGTCGCCCACGCCAGCCGGAACGCGGGCAAGGGCGACGCTGTAACCCAAAGTGGGAGAAAAGGAACCACTGGTAATAATGCCTTGTTGTGGCTGACCTTGTTCATCAGTAAAGCGAACTGTTAAGCCGTTACGCAGCACCCCTTTTTCAGTCATGACCAGACCCACCAGTTTTTCAGTGCCCTGCTTACGCTGCGACTCCAGCGCTTCGCGACCGATGAACTGACGATCGCTGGGTTCCCAACTCACCGTCCAACCCATGTTGGCCGCCAGCGGAGAGACACCTTCGTCCATTTCCTGACCGTAGAGATTCATCCCCGCTTCCAGACGCAGCGTATCGCGCGCGCCCAAACCAGCAGGTTTAACGCCAGCGGCGACTAAACGCTGCCAGAAATCTGCTGCTTCGCCCGCAGGCAGTGCAATTTCATAGCCCGCTTCGCCGGTATAACCGGTCGTCGCGATGAATAAGTCGCCCGCCTGCACACCGAAGAATGGCTTCATGCCCTCTACCGCTTGACGCTGCTCGGCGCTGAACAGCGTCTGCGCTTTTTGCTGCGCCTGTGGCCCCTGAACAGCAATCAGCGCTAAATCGTCACGCTCGGTCAGCGAAATTCCATATCCCTCCGCGTGTTCAGCGATCCAGGCGAGATCTTTCTCACGCGTCGCAGAGTTCACCACTAAACGGAAAAACTCTTCGGTCATAAAGTAAACAATTAAATCGTCAATAACGCCACCCGATGCGTTCAGCATCCCGGTGTAAAGCGCTTTGCCAGGTTGGGTCAGTTTCGCGACGTCATTGGCCAACAGATAGCGGAGGAATTCACGCGTGCGTGGACCCTTAAGGTCGACAATAGTCATATGGGAGACATCAAACATGCCCGCATCATTACGCACGGCATGATGTTCATCCATCTGAGAGCCGTAATGCAGCGGCATCATCCAGCCATGAAAATCCACCATGCGGGCACCGCAGGTTTGATGCTGTTCAAACAAAGGGGTTTGCTGAGTCATAACCATCCTGTGCAAAAGCGAGTGAGGTTCAACGCGCGTCAAATTTAGCGCCGACGCAAACGTTCTCTTTGGGTTGACGTTACCACCGAATGTGGCGTTTAACCATAAGCAGAACGAGGTCGAAACGAGGCACCTAGCGTAGCGAAATTTTTATTGTGTCAGGATAAAAAACCACAATTTTGTGATTTATCACGCATTAAATGCAGCTGTGGAGTTTATATGCAGTAAATTTATGCGTAATGACTCGCAGGATGTTAAAAAATGACTTTGGCGAAAAAGCTTTTGGATAAATAAAAGTAATGCGAACAAGCGCGCAAAATTAGAATAAATCAAACGAGGCACAATCGCGGTGCGGGACTGCCTTTTTATGGTGCAATGCCTTTTTAGGCATAAAAAAAGCCAGCAAAATGCTGGCTTCATAAGCTGTGGGATAAGGAATTAACGTAGCCAGTCCGGCATATCGTTCAGGCCCATCGCCTGCTTTAACATCATCGGTTTCACACCTGGCAACGTGTCTGCCAGTTTCAGGCCAACGTCACGTAGCAGCTTTTTCGCTGGGTTATTACCCGCGAACAGTTCACGAAAGCCCTGCATGCTCGCCAGCATCAGCGCCGCGCTGTGTTTGCGACTGCGCTCGTAACGGCGCAAATAGAGGTGCTGGCCGATATCTTTACCTTCCTGATGAAGGCGACGAATTTCGCCAATCAACTCTGCCGCATCCATAAAACCGAGATTTACCCCTTGGCCTGCCAACGGATGAATGGTGTGCGCGGCATCGCCGACTAACGCCAGACGGTGTGCTGCAAAGTTACGTGCATAGCGCGCCGTAAGCGGGAATGATTTGCGCTCACTTTCCAAATGACACAAGCCAAGACGCATATCGAACGCCACCGCCAGTTGCTGATTAAACAGCGCTTCAGGCATGGTTTCAAGACGGCTTGATTCTTGCGGTGACAGCGACCAGACAATGGAACAAAGATGCGGATCTTGCATAGGCAGGAACGCCAGAATGCCGTCGCTATGAAACACCTGCCGCGCGATGCCATCATGCGGCAAGTCTGTGCGAATATTGGCAACCAAAGCGTGATGATCGTAATCCCAGAAGGTGACGGGGATATCGGCTTTGTTGCGCAGCCACGAATTAGCACCGTCGGCGGCAATCAGCAAACGCGCGCTTACCATGCTGCCATCTTGCAGGGTGATAAAGGCTTCATTGTCACCAAAAGCGACCTGTTGCAGCTGTGAAGGTGCGATTAACGTGACATCACTGCAGGCAGTGGCGCGTTGCCACAAGGCGCTGTGGATCGCCGGATTTTCAATAATATGGCCAAGATGTGACAACCCTTGGTGTTCATCGTCAAATGAGATGGAGCCAAAGCTATCCTTATCCCAGACTTCCATGCCGTGATAAGCGCTGGCGCGCAGCGACAAAATCGTCGGCCAGACATCCAGCTTTTGCAGCAAGCGTTCGCTCGCGGCGTTGATAGCCGACACGCGAATCGAAGGCAAGGCTTTGGCAGTAAATTGCGGTTCAGCCGCCTTCTCTAGCACGGCAACGCGCAGTCCACTGCCCTGCAAACCACAGGCAACGGCCAGACCTACCATGCCGCCACCGGCGATCACCACATCAAAAGTTTGCATCGCTGCCCCTTAAATTAACGCTTAACCCAGCCAAGCGTGCGCTCAGCCAGTTGATTTCGCAGCCACGGCAGATGATCCATCGCCAGTAAGCCCAGATTCCTGCCAACAATCAGCGGCGCGTGGCTATTGGCGAACAGGCGCACTAATCCATCCGTGATACCAATTGTGGTGTCGCGATCGTGCTGACGACGCTGCTGATAATGGTGTAATACCGCGTAACTGCCAGTATCCTGCTGGTGACGATGCGCCGCCGCCACAGTTTCCGCCAGTGACATCACATCACGCAGTCCAAGGTTAAAGCCCTGTCCTGCAATTGGATGCAGCGTTTGTGCTGCATTGCCCACCACCGCGACGCGATGCGTAACCTGCTGCGTCGCCTGCTGTAAGGCCAGTGGATAACATTCGCGCTGACCCGTTTGAATAAATTTACCTAAACGCCAACCAAATGCGCGCTGTAGCTGAGAAAGAAATTCGCTGTCGCTCCAGCTTTCAATCTGGCTGCGCGCAGCAAGCGGATGGCACCACACCAGCGATAGCCGATTGTTTGACATCGGTAACAACGCTAAAGGACCGTGTTCCGTAAAACGCTCGAAAGCGCGGCCCTGATGTGGAAGCTGCGTAGTGACGTTGGCAATCAACGCCAACTGATGATAATCCTCGGTTTGCCACTGAATGCCGCATGATGCAGCAAGCGCAGAACGTGAACCGTCTGCCGCCACTAATAAAGCGCTTTCCAGCTGTTCGCCGTTATCCAGCGTCACCTGCACCTTATCTTGCGTGCGCGTCGCCTGCATAACGCGGGCCGGGCAACGCAAGGTCACACCAGGCGCCTTTTTCAACGCGGCAAATAAACGTTGCCCAACATCAAACAGTTCTACCACCTGCCCCAGCGCCGGAATAGCCTGCTCTTCTGCGGTCATGGAAACAAAGCCGAGATGGCCCCGATCCGAAACGTGAATGCGCGTAATCGGCGTTGCGCAGCTTTCAAGGCTGCGCCAGATATTGATATCCGCTAACTGCTGGCATGTTCCTGCGGCAAGCGCAATTGCACGTCCATCATAACCGGGATGGGCGCGACTGGCGGGTTCGATACTTTCAATCAACGTCACCGGCAGCGTGCCTTGCGTGAGATGTGAAATCGCCAGCGCCAGCGTTGCGCCGGTCATACCGCCACCCGCAATGATAATACTCATGCGCGCTGTGCCGCCGCCATCAGGGCTTCAATCGCTTCCGGGTCTTTCACTACGCTGTCGGTGAGATTTTCGTTACCGGTTTCAGTGATCACAATGTCATCTTCGATACGGATACCAATGCCGCGGTATTCGGCTGGCACGTCTGCGTCTGGCGCGATGTAAAGACCCGGTTCGATGGTTAACACCATGCCAGGTTCAAGGATACGATCGCGACTTGGGGTGCCGTAATGCCCCACGTCGTGGACATCTAATCCCATCCAATGACTCAAACCGTGCATGTAGAATTGACGATGTGCATCTTCAGCGATCAAGGCATCAACTTCACCTTGCAGTACGCCCAACTCGACCAGGCCGGTTGTCATGATACGCACCACTTCATCATTTACTTCACGAATGCTGATCCCGGGACGGAACAGCGACAATGCGGTATAGAGCGAAGCGAGTACGATGTCGTAGATTTCGCGCTGTGGCTGGCTGAATTTACCATTTACCGGGAAGGTGCGAGTGATATCACCGGCATAACCGTGGAATTCACAGCCGGCGTCAATCAGCACTAAATCGCCGTCACGCAATTCAGATTCATTTTCGGTGTAATGCAGAATGCAGCCATTCTCGCCTGAGCCGACGATAGTGTTATAGGAAGGGAAACGTGCACCGTGGCGACTAAATTCATGAAGAATTTCGCCTTCCAGCTGATATTCAAACATCCCAGGACGGCATTTTTCCATGGCGCGGGTATGCGCCAGCGCACTGATTTTTCCTGCCCGACGTAGGATCTCAATCTCATCCGGGCTTTTGAACAAGCGCATTTCATGCACCCAAGGACGCCAATCGGTGACCGTTGCGGGCGCACTCAAGTTCTGGCGAAAACCACGACGCAATTTTTCGAGGGCGTTAAACACCAAAGTGTCGCTTTCGGCATACTCGCCTTGTGCGTGATAAACCACGTCCAAGCCATTCAACAGCAAATGCAGCTGATCGCCGATATCGTCCCAGGGTAGCGCACGATCCACGGCCAGTTTAGCGGGGGCAGCGTCTTGCCCCAGACGGCGTCCAAACCAGACTTCAGCAGTGAGATCGCGTACACGATTGAATAACACGCTGTGATTATGCGTTTCATTGCTTTTAATTAGCACCAACAACGCCTGCGGCTCGTTGAAACCGGTGAAATACCAAAAATCGCTGTTCTGACGAAACGGGTATTCGGTGTCATTGCTACGCGTCACTTCCGGCGCGGCAAAAATCAATGCTGCGCTGCCGGGTGCCATCTTAGCTAACAGCGCCTGTCGACGCTGCTGAAAAGTTTCCAGTGAAATCATGTCTGCACTCCCTGTTTATAAGAACGCTGTTGATAAGAACGCTGTTGATAAGCACGCGGTTAAAGAAGACGCTGTTGAAATGCGCCCGTCGGCGTCCTGAAATACCTGGCTTAGTGTAGCGTTGGTTTCTGCATTTCAGGCGCAGTCGGTTGCGGTCGGGTAAAGGTGTCATGACACAGCAGTGCCGCTACACGCACATACTCAACCACCTCTTCCAGCGACTGCTCTAGCTCTTCCTGATCTTCATCTTCGTCATAACCAAGCTGCGCAATGGTGCGTAAATCATCAATCGCTTCGCCGGTTTCGCCTGTGACTTTATCAAGCTTAGGCTGCGTCACACCAAGGCCAAGCAGGAAATGATTTACCCAGCCAGCCAGCGCGTCGGCGCGGTCAAATACCGTGATGTCATCTTCATCTGGCAACATCAGTTGAAAGAGAAAACCGTCATCTTCCAAGGCAGTGGCAATATTTTCATGCAGCGATTCCAGCGGCAGCGACAGGCTTTGCGAAAAAGCCATGCCTTCGTTGGCCAGATCGTGGACCAGCGCTTTCCAGCTCGTGTCCTGATTTCCGCCACACAGGATGCCGCTAATCAGTCCGTGCATTTCTGCCGGTGTCATGCCAACACCCTGCTGAGAGAGCGCCGCCGCTAGTGCGTTGTAATCAGGAGTTGCGTTCTGTAAGGACATAAGTTTTCATCGTCGTTGGCGGAATAAGTTCGTGTTATGCTACCACTAGCTGCCTCAAGGTTTCCAGAAAAGGGGTTGTAACTTATTTCGCGGGTCTATATAGTTGCCCGCCTCCCAAGCCATTGACTGCTAAGGGAGTTGCGGGCTAAGTAATCAGTCAGGAAGGGTGGCATGTCTGCACAACCGGTAGATTTACAAATTTTTGGTCGTTCGTTGAGAGTGAATTGTCCGCCTGAACAGCAAGATGCGCTGAATACTGCGGCTGAAGATCTCAATCAACGGTTGCAAGATTTAAAAGTTCGCACTAGAGTCACCAATACAGAACAACTGGTGTTCATCGCCGCGTTAAACGTCTGCCACGAGTTGGCACAAGAAAAAGGCAAGACGCGCGATTATGCTGCTAATATGGAACAACGTATTAGAATGTTGCAGCAGACGATTGAACAGGCATTAGTTGAGCAAGGTCGCATTACTGATCGCGAAGATGCGAAGTTCGAATAAAACTTCATGGTTGCTATGATAGAGTAACGGTGAGGTAAATTTTCTCTGAGATGTTTGCATGTGGGCCAGTCCCCTGAGCCGATATTTCAAAAAAACAGAATGTGACGCTCCGTAACCTGTGAGCATGCTCGGTCCGTCCGAGAAGCCTGATGGTTGCGACGGCATATTCACCTTGAACCAAGGGTTCAAGGGTTACAGCCTACGGCGGCATCTCGGAGATCTCTTCTTTGTAGTCCTGGTTTTCTTCCCCACGTTGCATGATTGCAATGCATGATATAGTTTGCTTCTTCAGCGGCTTATCCTGTGGGGAAACCATGTCAGAACCCTCTTTTTTACTGCGTCAGGATATTCGTCAACATGTGCGTCATTTGCGCCGTGCTTTAACCGACGATCAGCAAGAAAATGCTGCTGACCTTCTTGCCGAACATGCCATCAATCTCGCCCCCATCACTGAAGCACAAAACGTCGCCCTGTTTTTATCGGTAGATGGTGAACTCAACACGCGCCCGCTGATTGCTAAACTCTGGCAACAAAGAAAACAGGTTTACCTGCCGGTGCTGCATCCCTTTTCACCCGGAAATCTGCTGTTTATGCGCTACACGCCAGAGACCTCTCTCACGCTCAACAAGCTGCGCATTCCTGAGCCACCACTCGATATCCGTCATCTGATTACGCTTGATCAAATTGATGTGATGATGGTGCCTCTGGTGGCGTTTGATCGTCAGGGACAACGGCTGGGCATGGGCGGCGGTTTTTATGACCGCACGTTGCAGAATTGGAAACAGCATGGTTTTTTACCGGTTGGTTTGGCGCATGATTGTCAACTGGTCGATGCGCTGCCGGTTGCGGAATGGGATGTACCGCTGCCTGCGGTGTTAACACCGTCAAAGCTCTGGCAATGGGAATAAAAAAAGAGGCGCTAAACAGCGCCTCTTACCGTATGTATATCCGCTTCTATACCCTAAATAATGGGCGTTGCAGGAAGGCGACAAGTTAGCTCATTCCCAGGAGCTTACACAAGTAAGTGACCCGGGTGAGCTAACATAGCCAACGCATCTGCGGCTTGAGCTATGGCGGAGATAATGATCAGTAAAGCAAACGAGCGCGTATCGTGCCCGGAATGGCTTTCATCAGGTTCAGTGCTTTATCAGCCAGCTCTTTCTCAGCATCAATATCAATCACCACATAACCCATATATGGCGACGTTTGTAGGTACTGCGCAGCGATGTTAATGCCCTGCTCAGCAAATATTTGGTTGATTGCCGTCAGCACGCCCGGACGGTTTTCGTGGATGTGCAGCAAACGGCTGGCGCTGACACCATGCATTGGTAGCGACACTTCTGGGAAATTCACCGCAGAAAGCGTAGAACCGTTGTCGGAATATTTCGCCAGTTTACCGGCTACTTCAATCCCGATATTCTCCTGCGCTTCTTCGGTAGAACCACCAATGTGTGGCGTAAGAATCACGTTATCAAACTCGCTAAGCGGGGAGATAAATGGATCGCTGTTGGTTGCTGGCTCCACCGGGAATACGTCGATTGCAGCACCACCGACATGCTTACTCGCCAATGCATTACACAGGGCTGGAATATCAACAACCGTGCCACGTGAAGCGTTAATCAGCAGCGCGCCTGGCTTCATCTGCGCCAGCTGATCTGCACCGATCATATCTTGCGTCGACAGTGTTTCAGGCACATGCAGCGTGACGACATCGCTCAGGTTCAGCAGTTCATTAAGACCACGCACCTGTGTTGCGTTGCCCAACGGCAGTTTATTTTCGATGTCATAAAAGTAAACATGCATGCCCAGGCTTTCAGCCAGCACGCCTAACTGCATACCGATATGGCCATATCCAATGATGCCAAGCTTCTTGCCGCGAGCCTCAAACGAGCCTTTCGCGTTTTTGTTCCAGATACCGCGATGCGCTTTGGCATTGGCTTCTGGAATACCGCGCAGCATCAACAGCATTTCACCAATTACCAGTTCGGCTACCGAACGGGTATTTGAGAATGGCGCATTAAAGACCGGAATACCGCGTTTGGCAGCAGCATCCAGATCGACCTGGTTGGTCCCAATGCAAAAGCAGCCAACAGCGACCAGCTTTTCAGCTGCTGCAAAGATCTCTTCAGTCAGTTGGGAGCGGGAACGGATACCGATAAAATGCGCATCGCGGATGGATGCTTTTAACGCCTCCGAATCCAATGCACCTTTGTGGAATTCAATATTGGTGTAACCTGCTGCACGCAGATTATCCAGCGCGCTCTGATGGACACCTTCCACCAGCAGGAACTTAATTTTGTCTTTTTCCAGTGATACCTTTGCCATTTCCCGACCCTATTCAGTATTCAACGAGGGCTACCATAAGCCAGCCTTCTGTCAAAATATCAAAATTTACGCGTCCGGCAATACAAACGATTGCCTGGCTACCAGCACGGCAACGTCCAGCAGCAGCACATTGCCGTACAAAATCGGGATCTGAGCAATTAAGGGAGAACGAACCCGCTGCCAATGCCGCTTATGTGACATAAGTCACCAAATTTCATCCCTGTAAGAAAAGATGTTTCACGAGAAGAAATTAGTGGCATACCGACAGTGCCGGGCAGATCATTTTTTGATGGTTCTAACGCCATCCGGGCCGCCGATCAATGCAATATCCGCAGAGCGTGCAGCAAAAAGTCCAACGGTCACCACGCCAGGCAAAGCATTAATCGCTTTTTCTAAAGCAATAGGGTCAAGGATGCGGAGATTATGCACATCAAGAATGATGTTGCCGTTGTCGGTAACCACTTTCTGACGGTATTCAGGCAGGCCGCCCAGCTTAACCAGCTCACGCGCCACGAAGCTACGCGCCATAGGAATGACTTCAACCGGCAGCGGGAAATGGCCGAGTACATCCACTTCTTTAGAGGTGTCGGCGATACAGATAAAGGTGTCCGCTACCGCAGCCACAATCTTCTCACGCGTAAGTGCCGCACCGCCGCCTTTGATCATTTGCATCTGTGGATTGATTTCATCGGCCCCATCAACGTAGATCGATAAGCTATCGATTTCGTTCAGGTCAAATACCTGAATGCCTAGGCTTTTCAGTTTCTGGGTAGAGGCTTCCGAACTCGAGACAGCGCCTTCAATTTGATGCTTCATCGTAGCAAGCGCATCAATAAAGTGTGCAGCGGTCGAACCGGTGCCAACGCCAACCACTGTTCCTGGCTGCACATAATCGAGTGCAGCCCAACCTACGGCTTTTTTCAGTTCATCCTGGGTCATGATATGTTTAAAACCTGTGCGACAACGGAGTGCGCGTAGTATAAAGCAAGGCTTGTTAAAAATGCTCGGGTGAGTGTGCTGGATTAATCGCTTTGGAAGCCAGCCCACAAAAAAGTTAGACATCCGTCACATGTGGCACTTTTATGGCATAGTAACGTCCATCCTGAAGGAGAGAGAACAAGAATGAAACGCCCCGATTACCGAACGCTTCAGGCGCTGGATGCTGTGATACGTGAACGCGGCTTTGAGCGCGCCGCACAAAAATTATGTATCACCCAATCTGCGGTCTCACAGCGTATCAAACAGCTGGAAAACCTGTTTGGTCAGCCACTGTTAGTACGTACCGTACCGCCCCGCCCAACCGAACAAGGGCAAAAATTACTCGCGCTGTTGCATCAGGTAGAGTTGCTGGAAGAAGAATGGCTCGGTGGCGATGATAACAGCGGTACTGCGCCGCTGCTGCTGTCGCTGGCAGTTAACGCCGACAGTCTGGCAACCTGGCTGTTACCCGCACTGAAAGATGTATTGGCTGATTCGCCGGTGCGGCTCAATTTACAGGTCGAAGATGAAACCCGCACGCAGGAACGCCTGCGTCGCGGCGAAGTGGTGGGTGCAGTGAGTATTCAACCTCAGCCGTTACCCAGCTGCCTGGTTGATCAGCTTGGCGCTTTAGATTATCTGTTTGTCGCCTCACCCGATTTCGCCGATCGCTTCTTTCCAAATGGCGTGACGCGTTCAGCACTGCTAAAAGCGCCTGCGGTAGCATTTGATCATCTTGATGATATGCATCAGGCATTTTTGCAGCAGAATTTCGACTTATCACCGGGCAGCGTGCCCTGTCATATTGTGAACTCATCGGAAGCGTTTGTGCAGATGGCCCGTCAAGGTTCAACCTGCTGTATGATTCCGCACCTGCAAATTGAGCGTGAACTGGCTAGCGGCGAGCTGATCGACTTGACGCCGGGCCTGCAGCAACGTCGTATGCTTTACTGGCATCGCTTTGCGCCAGAGAGTCGTTTGATGCGTCGGGTAACTGATGCGCTGATTGCGCATGGACATCGCGTTTTGCGACAGGATGATGTTGCAGCGTAAGATGAAGAAACGGGGCGAAATGCCCCGTTTTGCTTTATGGCGTATTGGGTTTGATTTCAAACACCACATCAACCTGATCATCAAAGTTGATACTTTGCTGATCATAGGTTTCCTGTGCAGAGGTATCCGCAGGTGCCGCCGCCGCTTTATACATGCGGGCCATTGGCATCGGTTGATAATTTGAAACCTGATAACGAATGCTGTAAATCGAGCCCAGCTTGGCATTAAATCCTTCTGCCAGTTCTGAGGCTTGCTGAGTTGCATTTTTAATCGCGGCTTTACGCGCTTGCTGTTTATAGTCGTTTGGATTGGCTACGCCCAACTCAACACTGCGAATCTCATTCAGACCCGACTTCAGTGCCCCATCCAGCAAATCATTAAGCTTATCGAGATGACGTAACGTCACCTGCACTTCACGCACAGCACGATAGCCTTTCAGAACCGATTTACCCTCTTTGGTATAGTCGTATTCTGGCTGTGTGCTCAGATTTGCGGCATCAATATCTTTTTTCTCAATGCTGTTTTTCTGCAGAAAATCAAAATATTGCTGAACGCGCCCATCTGCTTGTTTTTTGGCATCAGCGGCGTCTTTTGACGACACGTTCACCACAATTGATAAGGTCGCAATATCCGGGCGGGCATCAACCGTTGCCTTGCCTGAAGTGACGACATGCGGTCCATTAGGTAATTCATCAGCTTGTGCGCTTAAAGGTAATCCAGCGCTCATCATTGCGGCCAAAGCCAATGCTTTCAGTTTCATGAAAGTCCTCCTTGAAGATGTCAATTCAATAGCTTCCAACGTGGCGAAGCCCAAAACGCATAGCGATGCGCCATGCTTTGAGTGGTGATTATGGCAAAAGTTCTGCTCAACGCCGCTTAAACGTCAGAACTATCGCAGTGACGTGTGCACATAACGCTAATTCAGTGACGTCATGTTTCGGACAATGTTCTTATTAGCTGAAGGCTGGCTTTTTGCGGGCTTTAATTTTTAAAACGTAGCAAGCGCAGGCGATTTGCCTGCGCTTGAGAAACAGCAGTTCAATTAGAAGCTCGTAATGCTCTGACTTGCCAATTGAAAGGCGATGAACCACATGATCGTGCCCACCAGCAGGTTGATAATGCGCTGAGCGCGTGCGGTGCGCAGCAGCGGAGAAAGCCAGGCCGCTAACAACGCCAATCCAAAGAACCACAGAATAGAGGCGCTAATGGTGCCGAACGCGAACCATTGTCGTGCTGATTCTGATGCAAACTGGCTGCCTAAACTGCCCAATACCACAAAGGTGTCCAGATAAACATGCGGATTAAGCCATGTAACCGCCAGCACGGTGACAATGATGCGCCAGCGGCTCTGCTTGATGGCTGTCTCCTCTGACAACGTCACATCGCCGCTAAAGGCCGTACGTAACGCTCCCCAGCCATACCACAGCAAAAACGCGACGCCAGCCCAGGTAATTAGCATGAGCAGCAGTGGCGATTGGCTCAGTAATGCGTTTCCGCCGAAAATCCCGGCACAAATGAGCGCGATATCGCTCAACGTGCAAAGGGCTGCTGTCATAAAGTGATATTGACGCTTAACACCCTGATTCATGACGAAAGCATTTTGGGGGCCAAGCGGCAGAATAAGTGCTGCGCCAAGCGCAAGCCCTTGAAAAAATACAGATAACACAGGGAGATATCCTTACATCGGTGCGATGCAAAGGATTATAGTGACGCGAGATGATTAGTGGAAATTGAAAAATTTAATGTTTGATTAGATAAATTAATGGGCGGCATCGCACCGCCCATTGTGTCATTAAATTTTCGTTTGCACGGGTTGTTCCGCTTTGACGGGTTCAGCCGATTCTGCTGCGTCGGCTTGCTTGGTGTGATGGAAATGCACATCCATCTGCGGGTACGGAATACCGATACCTTTTGCATCCAGTGCGCGTTTAAAGTTCTTCAGCAGGTCCCAGTAAACATCCTGCAGATCACCGCTGTTGCTCCAGCAGCGCACCACAAAGTTAAGTGATGATGCAGCAAGCTCATTCAAGCCAATCTGGATGCCCTTGTCTTTCAAGACGCGATCGTCAGCTTCAACCACTTCCTTCAATAGCGCGATCACTTCATCCACATCCGCGTCGTACGCTACACCAATGATGAACTCATTCCGACGAACCGGTTCACGTGAAAAATTAACAATGTTGCCACTGATAATTTTGCCGTTTGGCACCACAACCATCTTGCCATCAGCACTTCTCAGCGTAGTAGAGAAGATCTGCACATTCAGTACGGTACCCATTACGCCGCCGAGATCGACAAACTCGCCAGTACGGAACGGACGGAAGGTCACCAGCAGGACGCCAGCCGCGAGATTCGAAAGCGAACCCTGCAATGCCAAACCTACGGCTAAACCGGCAGCACCCAGTACGGCAATGACGGAGGCGGTTTGCACCCCAACACGCCCCAGCGCAGCAATCACGGTAAAAGCGATTACGCCATAGCGCACCAGCGCAGAAAGAAAGTCCGCTACGGTTGCATCAATGTGACGTGCCAGCAGCAGGCGATTCACCCCATTAGATATAATGCGGGCGATGATCATCCCGACGATAATAATGGCAATTGCCGCCACAATATTGACTGCATAGCTCAGAAGCAGCGCCTGGTTACGTACCAGCCAGCTACCCGCAGTGTTGATACCATTGACGACGTTTAAGTCTTCCATTAGTAAGCCCTGTTGTTAATTCCCGTCGGGAAAGCACAAAAACTGCCAGATGTAATCCGACACCCGTGATCAAGGGTAATCAATTATCCAGCGAAGCGCCAAACAGCAGAGGAATTAAGTGAAATTTCCAGAATAACGGACATAAAAAAAGGCCCTTTCGGGCCTTTTTTGTACTGTAACGAAGAATTAATTACAGTACGTCAACTGCGTTGAGCTCTTTGAATGCTTGCTCAAGACGCACCACCATGGATGCCTGAGCAGAGCGCAGCCATACGCGTGGGTCGTAGTATTTCTTATTCGGCTTGTCAGCACCTTCTGGATTACCCAGCTGCGCTTGCAGATAGCCTTCGTTCTTTTTGTAGTACTGCAGGATGCCGTCCCAGGTTGCCCATTGGGTGTCGGTATCGATGTTCATCTTGATCACGCCGTAGCCGATAGACTCTTCGATTTCTGCAGCAGATGAACCTGAACCACCGTGGAAAACGAAGTCCAGTGCGTTATGCGCCAGGCCATGTTTCTTGGTCACGAATTCCTGAGAATCACGCAGGATGGTTGGTGTCAGCTTCACGTTACCTGGCTTATAAACGCCGTGAACGTTACCGAATGACGCAGCGATAGTGAAACGTGGGCTGATGGCATTCAGTTTTTCGTAAGCGTAGTTAACGTCTTCTGGCTGGGTGTAGAGTGCAGATGCGTCCATATGGCTGTTGTCGACGCCATCTTCTTCACCGCCGGTGCAGCCCAGTTCGATCTCCAGCGTCATGTCCAGTTTGGCCATACGCTCAAGATATTTGCTGCAAATTTCGATGTTTTCTTCCAGTGATTCTTCAGACAGGTCGATCATGTGTGAAGAGAACAGCGGTTTACCGGTTTTCTTGAAGTGCTCTTCGCCAGCGTCCAACAGGCCGTCGATCCACGGCAGCAGTTTCTTCGCACAGTGGTCGGTATGCAGAATAACAGGCACGCCATACTGCTCAGCCATCAGGTGAACATGATAGGCACCGGAGATAGCGCCGAAAATTGCCGCGCCCTGTGGCTTGTCGGTTTTGAAACCTTTACCGGCGATAAATGCAGCACCGCCGTTAGAGAACTGAACGATAACGGGCGCTTTCGCTTTCGCTGCCGCTTCCAGAACCGCGTTGATAGAATCGGTGCCGACGCAGTTTACCGCTGGCAGGGCGAATTTATTCTCTTTCGCCACTTTGAAGATCTTCTGTACGTCGTCACCAGTGACTACGCCGGGTTTAACGAAATCAAAAATTTTAGACATGATTGTGTCCTGTTTCGTGATCGTGCTTCCCCTTAAACGGGGTACGATTTAAACGCCCAATCGGGCAAGTCTTCAGGCGACGCCATCTGGCATCGCCCCCAAAGGATTACTGCTTCGCACGCTCTTCCAACATGGCAACCGCTGGCAATTTTTTGCCTTCGACGAATTCCAGGAACGCGCCGCCGCCGGTTGAGATGTAGGAAATTTTGTCTTCAATGCCGAACAGGTCGATTGCCGCTAAGGTATCGCCGCCGCCTGCAACAGAGAAAGCTTCGCTGTCTGCAATAGCGTTGGCAACGATTTCGGTGCCTTTACGGAAGTTCGGGAATTCGAACACACCCACCGGGCCGTTCCACAGGATGGTTTTCGCATCTTTCAGAATGGCAGCCATCGCCTGTGCAGTTTCGTCGCCGAAGTCCATAATCTCTTCGTTATCCGCCACTTCGGAAACCTTTTTCACGGTAGACGGGGCAGTTTCAGAGAATTCTGTGCCAACGCGAGAATCAGTTGGAACCGGAATACCGTACTGATCGCGCAGCTCTTTTGCTGCGGCTACAAAGTCTGGCTCGTACAGCGATTTACCGACGTTGTTGTCGATTGCGACGAAGGTGTTAGCGATACCGCCGCCGACGATAACTTTATCAGCGATTTTAACCAGTGACTGCAACACGTCGAATTTGGTCGATACTTTTGACCCACCCACGACTGCGACCAGCGGACGCTGCGGGTTGTTCATCACTTTACCCAGGGCTTCCAGCTCGGCAGAAAGCAGTGGGCCTGCACATGCGATAGGCGCGAATTTACCTACGCCGTGGGTTGAAGCTTGTGCACGGTGCGCAGTACCGAAAGCATCCATCACGAATACGTCGCACAGTGCAGCGTATTTTTTAGACAGGGCTTCGTCATCTTTCTTTTCGCCTTTGTTAAAGCGAACGTTTTCCAGAACCACCAGCTCACCTGCGCCGACTTCAACGCCTTCAAGGTATTCTTTAGCCAGGGTAACGTTGGTGCCGCTCAGCTTATCTTTCAGATAGTTAACGACCGGCAGCAGAGAGAACTCTTCGTTGTATTCACCTTCGGTCGGACGACCCAGGTGAGAGGTAACCATCACTTTCGCGCCCTGTTTCAACGCCGCTTCGATGGTAGGCAGAGAAGCACGGATACGTGCATCAGACGTCACTTTCCCTTCTTTCACTGGTACGTTGAGATCGGCACGGATCAGAACGCGTTTGCCAGCAAGATCCAGATCGGTCATCTTAATTACAGACATGGTGAATCCTCTCGTTGATTCTCGTAAGTTTTGCCAGACGCAGACCGCGTCTTACCTGAAACCGCTTGCGGCCATTGCTAACGTCGTGTCGAGCATTCGGTTAGCAAAGCCCCATTCGTTGTCACACCAAACCAAGGTCTTGATCAGGTGCTGACCGCTGACCCGCGTTTGCGTACCGTCCACAATGGCACTGTGCGGATCATGGTTAAAATCGACTGAGACTAACGGTAATTCTGTATAGTCAACTATACCACGAAATGCACCCTCTGCCGCGCTTTGCAACAAAGCGTTAACTTCACACGCCTTTACGCCCTGACGCACAGAAACACTGAGATCAATGGCTGTCACGTTGATGGTCGGCACACGCACCGCTATCGCTTCAAAGCGGTCGTTGAATTTCGGAAAAATACGGGTAATGCCAGCCGCTAAACGCGTATCCACCGGAATGATTGACTGACTTGCTGCACGCGTGCGGCGCAGGTCGCTGTGATAAGCATCAATCACCTGTTGATCGTGCATCGCCGAGTGAATTGTCGTTACTGTGCCAGATTCGATGCCAAAGGCGTCGTCCAGCAGCTTGATCACGGGGATAATGCAGTTCGTGGTACAGGATGCATTGGACACGATGCGGTCAGATTGTTTAAGAGCCTGTTCGTTAACACCGAACACCACTGTTGCGTCGAGGTCGTTGCCACCCGGATGGGAGAACAAGACTTTTTTCGCACCCGCTTGCAGATGTGCTTCACCATCCGCACGCGATCCGTAAACGCCGGTACAATCCAGCACCACATCCACGTTCAGCTCGCGCCACGGCAACCCTTTCAGTTCAGCCTGATGCAAGATGCGAATGGTGTCATCACCCACCCACAACAGATCGCGCTCCTGACGCACATCAAACGCGAAACGACCGTGGCTGGTGTCGTACTTTAGCAAATGCGCCATGCCGACAGCTTCTGCCAGCTCGTTGATCGCCACCACGGTGATTTCAGCACGTCGCCCTGTTTCATACAGGGCGCGCAATACGTTGCGTCCAATACGGCCAAAACCATTTATTGCTACCCGGACGGTCATCTTTCTCCTGCCAAATCTGACTGAAAAAACGTGCCGTTAGCCTGAGCGTTCTCCTGCGTTTTGTACAGGAGATTATTACCCGGCATCGTCCGAAACTGGATTATCTGTAGCAATAACTGAAACGGTTCAGCGAGGATAAGGGAAGGAAGGAATAACAGGAATGATTGTGATCAATTACGCTGCTTATATTTGGATCTGCGTCACAAATATGCATAAAAAACGATTATTACTGTAGGAATAAAGCGTCAAAAAAGGGACGAATGTGCTCGTCCCTTATAAACAGGCTAAACAGCGCGGCTGCGCTGCTTTAGTATCCCGTTACGCTAACAGCGCTTTGGCTTTTGCCACGACGTTGTCGACGGTAAAACCAAACAGTTCAAACAGCTGGTCAGCCGGAGCGGATTCGCCGAAGCTGGTCATACCGATGATTGCGCCGTTCAGACCGGTGTATTTAAACCAGTAATCTGCAATGCCCGCTTCGATTGCTACGCGTGCGCTGACGGCTTTTGGCAGCACAGACTCACGGTATTCATCGCTCTGCTTGTCGAATGCATCGGTAGATGGCATAGACACGACGCGCACTTTACGGCCTTCGCTGGTCAGCTTGTCGTAAGCAGCTACGGCCAGCTCAACTTCTGAACCGGTGGCGATCAGGATCAACTCAGGCGTGCCTGCAGAATCCTTGAGCACGTAACCACCACGCGCTACGTTTGCCAGCTGCTCAGCGGTACGTTCCTGCTGTGCAAGGTTCTGACGCGAGAAGATCAGCGCGCTTGGGCCGTCTTTACGCTCAATGGCATATTTCCATGCCACTGCAGATTCAACCTGGTCACATGGACGCCACAAGCTCATGTTTGGCGTGGTACGCAGGCTCGCCATTTGCTCAACCGGCTGGTGCGTTGGGCCATCTTCGCCCAGACCGATAGAGTCATGGGTATAAACCATGATCTGACGGATCTTCATGAGTGCCGCCATACGCGCCGCGTTACGCGCATATTCAACGAACATCAGGAAGGTTGCGGTGTAAGGCAGGAAACCACCGTGCAGCGCCAGACCGTTAGCAATTGCCGTCATACCAAATTCGCGCACGCCGTAGTGAATGTAGTTACCGGCTGCATCTTCATTGATTGGCTTGGATCCAGACCAAATAGTCAGGTTACTTGGCGCCAGGTCAGCGGAACCGCCTAAATATTCTGGCAGAATCTTACCGAAGGCTTCGATAGCATTCTGTGACGCTTTACGGCTGGCGATTTTGGCTGGATTAGCCTGCAGCTGCTCAACAAATTTCTGCGACTCTTCCTGCCAGTTAGCAGGCAGTTCGTTGCTTACGCGACGCTTGAATTCAGCCGCCAGCTCTGGGTTTTCTTTAGCATAGGCCGCAAACTTCTCGTTCCAGGTTGCTTCTTTCGCCTGGCCAACTTCTTTCGCATCCCATTCAGCATAGATTTCTGAAGGAATAACGAACGGCGCATGTTCCCAGCCCAGCTGTTTGCGGGTCAGTGCGATTTCGTCGTCGCCCAACGGTGCGCCGTGTGAATCGTGCGTACCGGCTTTGTTTGGAGAACCGAAACCGATCACGGTTTTGCACATCAGCAGTGAAGGCTTGTCGCTAACCGCTTTCGCTTCTTCGATGGCTTGAGCAATCGCATCTGCGTTATGACCATCAACGCCGCGCACCACGTGCCAGCCATACGCTTCGAAGCGCTTAGCGGTGTCGTCGGTGAACCAGCCATCAATGTGACCATCGATAGAAATGCCGTTGTCATCATAAAAGGCAACCAGCTTGCCTAACTTCAGCGTACCCGCCAGCGAGCAAACTTCGTGTGAGATGCCTTCCATCATGCAACCATCGCCCATGAATACGTAGGTATTGTGATCTACGATGTCATGGCCTGGACGGTTGAACTGCGCTGCCAGCGTACGCTCGGCAATGGCGAAGCCTACTGCGTTAGCGATGCCCTGGCCCAGCGGACCGGTGGTGGTTTCAACGCCAACGGTGTAGCCGTATTCCGGGTGACCTGGAGTTTTAGAATGCAGCTGACGGAAGTTTTCCAGCTCGCTCATCGGCAGATCATAGCCGGAAAGGTGCAGCAAGCTGTAAATCAGCATGGAGCCATGACCGTTAGAGAGGACAAAACGGTCGCGATCGGCCCACAGTGGGTTAGTTGGGTTGTGATTCAGGTAGCCACGCCACAGTACTTCGGCGATATCCGCCATGCCCATTGGGGCACCCGGATGTCCCGATTTAGCTTTCTGTACTGCATCCATACTTAATGCGCGAATGGCGTTGGCGAGCTCTTTACGAGAGGGCATTTTCTACTCCAGGTCGGATTAATGCTTAGCGTCTTAACTTATTGTAATTAATCAGTTATCAAGCGAAGCAAGGAAAAAGTTGCACATCAATGTACATGAAACTAAGGGCAAAAGTACATGCTGCAAATGGCTAAATGTCTCCGCTTCGTCTGGCTTTCTCAGCGTAGTCTGCTAGCAAAGCGTGAGACACCGCGTTATAAAAAACACCTTTAAATACCTGCCTATGTTTCAGGTGTTTGTTTTTCTTACCTTGTTACCAAAAGGACGATGGAATGAAAATCCAAAAAACGGCTGTAGCTCTTGGAATTGCAGTGCTGCTGAGTAGCTGCGCCGGGTTTGACAATAATGCGCTACTGCAATCAGGTGCGCAGGCGTATCAGGCTTACACGCTGAGCGATGATCAGGTGAAACAGCTGAGCAATCAATCTTGTGAACAGATGGATAAAGAGAACCAGATTGCGCCCGCCAACAGTGAATATCAGCAGCGTTTAAATAAGATTGCCGCCGCACTCGGTGACAACATCAATGGCGTTCCTGCCAATTACAAGGTTTATCAAACCAAAGACGTTAACGCATGGGCGATGGCCAACGGCTGTATCCGTGTTTACAGCGGCTTGATGGATATGATGACCGATAATGAAGTAGAAGGTGTACTCGGCCACGAAATGGGTCACGTTGCCTTGGGCCATACGCGCAAAGCGATGCAGGTTGCTTACGGCACTACCGCTGCGCGCACTGCAGCTGCGTCGGTTGGTGGCGTAATCGGTTCGCTTTCGCAATCTCAGTTAGGCGAGTTGGGTGAGAAACTGGTTAATGCGCAATTCTCGCAGACGCAAGAATCGCAGGCTGATGATTACTCCTATGACTTGATGAAGAAACGCAACATCGATCCAAATGGATTGGTCACCAGTTTTGAGAAATTAGCGAAGCTAGAGGAAGGACGCCAAAGCACAATGTTTGATTCGCATCCTGCCTCTGAAGAGCGTGCGGAGCATATTCGCGAACGTATCGCGGCAGACAGTAAGTAGTTTTCTGTTGGAGATAGTGCGTACTGTCCTCTATCCCGGCCTTCCCCTGTCAAGCGGAGCAAGGAGACGCTGCCAAAAACAGCTTCAATGCTTACATAAAGCAGCGTCTTCCTCCTCCCTATATGGGAGAGGACCGAAGCGGGGAAAAGTCAGCACAATGCCGTTTCGAAAGGAGATGCTGCCAAAAACAGCTTAAACGCTTACATAAAGCAGCGTCTTCCTCTTCCCTTTATGGGAGAGGACCGAGGTGGGGGAAAGCCAGCACAATGCCGTTTCGAAAGGAGACGCTGCCAAAAACAGCTTAAACGCTTACATAAAGCAGCGTCTTCCTCCTCCATTTATGGGGGAGGACCGAGGTGGGGGAAAGCCAGCACAATTTCATTAAAGCCCGCTTTTGACTAACGTTTAAACAGTTGATCAACCATCGTTCCTAAATCCAGTTGCTTATCATGCAATGTCTGTTCATCCATCTGCCCTTGCGGCGACATCTTATCGATCAACTGCGGCAGCAGCGCGGCTAACGTGCCGGATGCACCTTGCACATCAGTGCCCAGCTTATCTGCCAGCGACTGCAATTCACCCTGTCCAAACGCAGACTGGATATCGTTCCCACCTACTGGCTGATTATTCCCAGTACCGATCCATGAACCCAGCACTTCACCCAAACCACCTTGCTGAAATTTATGCAGCAGCACTTCTATACCGCCCTGCTCCTGCACCCAATTCCAGATCGCCTGCAACTGCCCAAGCTTGTTGCCCTGCCCTTGTCCGTTCCCCAGCGATCCAACCAATTCGTCAAGAAAACTCATAACTGCCTCCAGAGATTAATCTTCCGCCAGTAAGTCTAGTTGCTGATCACCTGTCACGCTGCTGACATCCATCCCTGAGCAGTTATTTAAGTTTCGCTTAAATTGAGTCGATGAAGTAACTGCAGTAGCCCACACTCGGAACGCAAATGAAAACGGTCATCACTTTTGGTACTTTCGATGTATTACATATTGGGCATATCAATATATTACAACGTGCTAAATCGCAGGGTGACAGGCTAATTGTTGGCATTTCATCGGATGCTTTAAATTTCGCGAAGAAAAATCGTTATCCGGTTTATCCAGAACAGGAAAGAAAAGCGATCATCGCATCGATAGGTTGTGTGGATGAGGTGTTTATAGAAGAATCTCTCGAGCTTAAAGCGGAATACATTAAGAAGTACGCGGCGCATACCCTTGTCATGGGCAATGATTGGGAAGGGAAATTCGACAACTATAAAACTATATGCGAAGTGGTTTACCTGCCGAGAACGGAAAATATATCTACCACGCAAATCATTACGCAAATTAGAAAATACGCTTAATTCACACCTTCTATTCTTAGATTAATGTCATTATTCTGACAACGCATTATAGGCTGAATAAAACTAAATTCCTCTTTTAAACCTGCCAGCCATTGTTAGCGGATATATGAATACCTGATAGAGGCTTATTAATTACCCTATCAACCCTTGCCGGGGTCAACACCGCCGGCAAGGGACTTTACGCCAAATCAGCCTTTGTTCGCTGCTTGAACATGCAGCATATCCAGCGCCAGGGTAGCCGCAGCCAGCGCAGTCAAATCAGCGTGATCGTAACCCGGCGCGACTTCAACCAAATCCATCCCGACGATATTCATACCTTGCAGGCCGCGAATCAGCTTGGTCGCTTTATCAGTGGTTAATCCACCAATTACCGGCGTGCCGGTGCCAGGCGCATGCGCCGGATCCAGACAGTCGATATCAAAGGTGAGATAAACCGGCAGATCGCCAACAGTGCGTTTCACTTCCGCCAGGATGTCGTCCACGCTGCGATCGTTAACCTGCGCCGCATCCAACACGTTAAAGCCCAGGCTCTTATCAAATTCGGTACGAATGCCGATTTGCACCGAGTGCTGTGGATCGATCAAACCTTCTTTCGGCGCGGTGAAAAACATTGTGCCGTGATCAAAAGTTGGGCCGTTGGAATAGGTATCGGTGTGTGCATCAAAATGCACCAATGCCATCTTGCCGAAATGCTTCGCATGGGCACGCAGCAGCGGCAGCGTGACGTAATGGTCGCCACCAAAAGTCATCATGCGCTTGCCGTTTGCCAGCAGTTTTTCGGCGTGTGCCTGCAGCTTGTCTGAGAGATCCTGTGAATCACCAAAGGCGTAAACCAGATCGCCGCAATCCACGACATTTAAACGCTGACGCAGATCGAAATCCCACGGCCAGCGGCAGCCTTCCCACGCCAGGTTGGTTGAGATCTGACGAATCGCGCCCGGTCCAAGACGGCTTCCTGGACGGCCCGACGTTGCGGCATCAAAAGGAACGCCAGTGATGACCCATTCAGCATCGCTTTCGTAGGGTTGAAAGTTGATCGGGAAACGCATGAAACCGAAGGCGTTAGAGACCAGGGAGTTATCGTACTGATTGCCCAGGGTGTTATACATAAATCGTCCTCTATATATCCGTGAGTCGGGCCAAGCCCGCATGCAGCTTAAGGTATAGATGAAAAAAATCCCCTCCGCGTCGTTAAACCCGACGAGGAAGGGATAGGTATTTAATCTCGTGATTATCGCGGAGAACGTGATGTGCTGCAACGGCATAACCGTGACGATAATTTAAAAATTACACTATGCGTGAAGCTTGAGAAGAGCCGGCAAATGTAAACGCCACTCATCATTAATCCCTGTAGGAAACCCGTCCCCATTACATCTTCAAGCACCAATCTTTTACTTATCAATCAGTTAAAAAGATAGATGTAAAACCCCCTTTCTGATAGGCGTTACAAATTATTAATGAAGTATTAATAGACGAAAACGGTTAGGAATTATCTTAGTCGGCCTGTAACTTACCGCACTTAATAATAAGACCTTTCTTACAGACATTATTAAATAGAAGACTGCGGCAGAAGTAATTAATAACGCTAAGTAACGAGTTATTTGACTTAAATAAGCTGCATTTTCCTGCGTAATCATCAGATTGATAAATCTGTTTCTGCTTTATTTTGCTGCTAAATACAGCGCTCTTCCTTTGTCTGAAGATCGAAAACTCACCTGCATAACATTCTTTTTTGTCTCTAGCGCATTGGTTGCTGTAAAGCCAAGGGCGGTAGCGTGTACAAATCCCACCTTCGACAGAGTTAAAAAAATAATGGCCAGAAGTGGTTTGGAAGTTCAACAGGCAGCCATTAAGGCCCTGTTTTTACGTGAAATTAAAACCCGATTCGGCAAGTTCCGTCTCGGCTATTTCTGGGCAATCCTCGAACCTTCAGCACATTTACTGGTTCTGTTAGCGATATTCGGTTTCATTATGCATCGCACCATGCCAGATATTTCATTTCCGGTGTTCCTGCTCAACGGCATCATCCCATACTTCATTTTTAGTAATATCAGTAATCGTTCAGTGGGTGCGATTGAAGCGAACCAAGGATTGTTCAATTATCGTCCGGTTAAACCCATCGATACTATTATTGCCCGCGCAATATTGGAGACGTTGATATATGTCGCCGTCTATATAGTGCTGATGATAGTGGTCTGGATATCTGGCGAATATTTCGCCATTACCAATCTACTGCAACTGGTCTGCTCCTGGAGTTTGCTGGTGCTGTTTTCTTGCGGTGTGGGTCTGATATTTATGGTGATAGGCAAATCCCTTCCTGAGACCCAGAAGTTTTTGCCGATTCTCTTGAAGCCGCTCTACTTCATCTCTTGCATCATGTTTTCGCTGCATACCATTCCAAAAGATTATTGGCCCTATCTGTTATGGAACCCCATCGTTCACGCCGTTGAACTCAGCCGTGAAGCGGTGATGCCCGGCTATATCAGTGAAGGTGTCAGTTTGCAGTATCTGGCGTTTTGCACACTCGCCACGCTGTTTATTGGTCTGGCGCTGTATCGCACCCGTGAAGAGGCGATGCTGACCTCATGATTAAAATTGAAAACCTCACTAAGTCTTACCGCACACCGGCGGGACGCCATTACGTTTTTAAAGATCTCAACATTGAGCTGCCTAGCGGCAAGAGCGTGGCCTTGGTGGGCCGCAACGGCGCAGGGAAATCAACTTTACTGCGTATGATTGGCGGCATTGACCGCCCGGACAGCGGAAACATCATTACTGATAAAACCATCTCCTGGCCGGTTGGACTCTCTGGCGGTTTTCAAGGCAGCCTGACCGGACGCGAGAACGTGAAATTCGTGGCGCGTCTTTATGCCAAAAAAGATGAGTTAAAAGAGAAAGTCGCGTTCGTCGAGGAGTTTGCCGAATTGGGTAAGTACTTCGATATGCCGATCAAAACCTATTCCTCCGGTATGAAATCACGCCTCGGCTTTGGCCTAAGCATGGCGTTTAAGTTTGATTATTATTTGGTAGATGAAGTTACTGCGGTTGGAGATGCGCGATTTAAACAGAAATGTGCTGACTTATTTAAAGCGCGGCATGCAGAAGCGAGCTTTTTGATGGTTTCACACAGTTTGAATTCGTTGAAAGAGTTTTGTGATGTGGCTATTTACATTGGAAGAAACAATGCCATCAGTTTTTATGATGATATTGATTTAGCTATAACACTTTATAAACATGATGAAGAAATTTAAAAACCCAAGTGGTTAATAAGATGATTACAGCCATTATACCCATTGATTTAGCAAGACGCCCGTTTGACATTATAAAAAAAGCTGAATTGATTGCTCGCCATGCAAAAAAAGAAAACATTAAGATAGTTTTTGGGCATAACGACAGAGGCACAATTTATGATTATCTTTTCTTTAAAAAAATTAAACAATATAAATCTGTCAAAATTAAATCAGTAAAATCAAAAAGCCAGGCCATAAACAGTTCCAGGTTAAGAAATGTTGCTTTTCAAGAAGTATCAACGGAATTCCTATTATTATTAGATGTAGACATATATCCTGACTTCCACATTTATTTTAAATATTTAAAAAACATAAAAAATGGCATTAAACCTTTTTATATTTTCCCTTGCATGTATCTTACGAAGTACGGTTCAAATAAATTACTTAAAAATAAATCCACCACTAAAGAACTAACAAATAAATTTTACGCCTATTCACGGAAAGAGTTTTTGCACCTAGCAAGCCCATCATCAATAACTTTAATGAGAAGCAGTGATTATTTAAAATTAAATGGATTCAATGAAAGTTATGAAGGTCATGGTTTTGAGGATTTTGATTTCCTTATAAAGCTAGGGAGACTATATGAAATAGATTTTAATCATGATGATTTGTTAATTAATAAAACTGCCCGTTCCCCACTTTTCGCCGTAGGCTTTAGGAAATATTTAGGGGAATTATGCTTAGAGATTTTGTTTGAAAAAGATATAACATTTCATCTTTTTCATCCGAAACATAACAATAAAAACTACTATTCTAACCGTAATATTAATCTTGAAAAATTCAGATCTAATTATGGTCTCAACCTTGATTCAAACACTTATTCAAAACCAACTTTAATTAATGACTTCTTAGACATTTGTGTGAAAAATGGCGTTGAGCCTCACGAGTATTCCATATTATTTGAAAACAAGCCGGGTCATATCGATCGCTACGATACGTTAAGAAAAAAAATAAGGTTCCTAATTAAATGACATTCGCAAATTACAAAAAAAAAATAAACAAACTTGTTAAAAATCCAAACTTATTTTTTTACGATTATTTTCGAAAAAAAATCTTCTCAAAGACTTCAGAAACCACAAAAAAAGTAATTGAAAAGGCTCAGGAACCGATTAATCCTATGGTCAACATCCTGGAAATCAATGAATATGGCGTTCCACAATATCTCATTAAACACCTTAACTGTAGCGTAGGGCCAGAAGATGGGTTTGATCGAAACGGGCTTCTTCTATGGAGTGGTTATTTAAATCATTTGGTTGATTTGTTATCAAACATTAAAAACTCTATGTCTATGGACCTAACTCTCTATACGTTAGGGGGAGGCTACAGTTTACAGGTACCTAATGATAAAGATATCGACACCAAAAATGTAGTAAGCAAACTCAGGACTAGACCAGATTTTGTCATTGAACTTAGTAATGCATTAGGTCATTTAACAGTAATACACTTTTATCTTTATGATATTAATGAAGATGGTTTTGCTTTGATACGTTCTAATCGCGCCTTAATTAGAAAAATAGCAGTTGAAGATATACCATCAGCTTTCCCCATAAATAAAAATAGTTATGATGAAAAAATCGATGCTGTTTATACATGGGTCAATCAGGCTGATATAAAATGGCAAGTTCTTTGGAAAGATACCTATCCAGAAAATGACTTTGATCCAGATCGCTTTACAAGTAATGATGAATTAAAATACTCATTGAGATCGCTAAATAAATATGCACCTTGGCTTAATAAAATATACATAGTTTCTAACTGTTCCATTCCTGAATGGTTAGAGCTTAATGAAAAAATAGTATGGATTGATCATAAAGATATTTTTCCTAGCAGCGACATGCTACCAACATTCAATTCTCATGCTATAGAGTGTTGTCTTCATAGAATACCCGGGATATCGGAGAAATTCATTTACTTAAATGATGATTTCGTTTTTTCACAACCTTGTTTACCCTCAGATTTTTATGACGAAACAGGACGCTCCATTTCCTACTTTGAATCTTACGGCATGGTAAATAACGCTTCGACAGTTACTTCAGAAGTAGATTATATATTGGCCTCATTGAACTCTAATAAAATCTTGCAAAAAATATTCCCTGCTTATAATGCAAGAAATTTACACCGTCACGTCCCATATGCACTTAAAAAATCAGTTTTAGAAAAAATTGAAAAAACCTTCTCTGAAAATTTTGAATTGACACGTAGCGCTAAAGTCCGTTCAAAAAATGATATCAACCTAACGTCATTTTTATATCATCATTTTGCATTAGCCTCTGGTGAATCAGTAAAATCAGATCTAGCAAGCATGATAGTTAGGCCCGAAAACATTAAGCCATTATTAACTAAAGATGCGTTCAAATATAAAATCCTTTGTTTTAATGATGGTAACGGCAGCGCAGTTGACGGTACGTATAAAAAGCAAACCATAGAGTTTTTTAATAAAAGATTAAAAGAGCAAGCACCATGGGAAGTTAAAACCAGATATAATTCAGCTCAAGAGATTAACTAAATATGAAAATTGCTGTATGTGCTATTTGTAGGAACGAACTCCCATACATAGATGAGTGGATTTCTTTTTATAAAACAACTGGGTTTGATAGCATTTTCATTTACGATAATGTTAGTGATGATGGTACCTCAGAAAGATTACAAAAATTAGATGCTTCTGGAATAATAAATAGAGTATTTTGGCCTAGAATTGAGAACATTCCACCTCAAAGATCTGCATACTCTCACTTTCTTGACAATCACGCCTCAGAGTTTGATTTTGTCTTGATATGCGATATAGATGAATTTTTATTAACACCTAATTATGATACTAAAAAATTCCTTTCAAACGCATTACTAAACAATCCTAGAATTGGTGCTATTGCTGTACCATGGTTGATATTTGGTTCATCCGGTGAAGAAAAATATATAGCCGATAATCTTGTCAAAAGATTCCAGCACTGTGCTAATAAAACATCTCCTGTAGTAAAAACCATCTTCAGGCCAAGCTTTACTCAGAATATACGCACCCATATATGCGATTTATTTTATGGTGATTACTTAAACGGCGATCTCGATATTGCTAATTGGCATGAAAAACACCCTCACTGGGTTACAAATAACTCAGAAAATGGCGCGGTATTATTTCATTACTATACTAAATCTAGAGAAGAATTTACAAAACGTCGGACACTACCAAAAGCTGATAGAGCAGGACTAGTTTCTCGGAACATGGATGAGTTTGATGAGTATTCTTCTCAAACTCGTTATAACCCCACTGCATATAAATTAAACACAGCAATAAATTTAACCAAGAACAACATTAATAATAGATTAATAAGTAGCTACAGTTCAAATATTTCAATAGATTGCATAGATTTTGACAACGGATGGTTTTTCGGTGTTATACATGGGGAATCAAGCGAGCCTGTTAAAATAAATATTCTCATTAATAATGATACAGAAATTAGCAAAATAATAAATTTGCGCAATAACAATTCAACGCCGTTCTCTCTGAAATTGAAATGGGCCAGCAACCGACCTAACTCATTATATTATAACATTAATGGATTGAGATATAATGAGCTAAACTTACTAATGAGGAACAATAAAAAAATTGAAAATTTTGAGGCATTTTGCCAAATGTTTCCTTCTGCAGAAGAGCATATACTAAGTTTATTTATTTCACTAGTTTCGAAAGAAAATGCAGAGCACGTTAAAAAAATCGTAAAGGATTTGGACTTCCAAAAGTATACCAAACATCAAGTATTTTCCTTATTGATATGCGAATGGTTGATAAGTGATGACTTTACTAACCTGTCAACCTGGATTGATGAAAATACAGAATACAAGCCCATTACAAATAAATTAAAAAATTAAAATTACTGAGAAAAAATGAAATTATATAATATAATTGACAGCGAACTAATTAGCAGAGAATATTTTACGAAAGAATCAGTTAGCGAAGAGCTAATAAAAATAGACGTTAATAGTTTCTCTGCGATTGATTTGGCAGGTAATATTGGAAAAAACAATTACATATATGTCAAGGAATCTGATCTATCACATTTTCAATCTTTAAAGAAAAAAACCCTCTCATTACACAACTGGGAAAAGGTCCCGCTTGATAATACTCGGATAATTATCCTAAGCCGCACTGGCACTATACAAATTAGGACGCGCTCATCAAATGGAGTTGTTATTCTAGGTAATAATTTTAGAGGGAGTGCGGAAATTCGAATTATCAATAACAATTCTTTATTGCTTATTGGAGATGATGTTACTGCTCATGGTATTCGCTTCCAAGTTCATGGCAATGGTATTTATGTAGGTCGTCGATGCTTGGTTTCTGAAGAAGTAATTGTGCAAGGACATGATGCTCACGCCATTGTTAATCTTGACAATAATGAAGTGATTAACATGGGTGATAAAATAACTAAAATTCAACCTTACGTTTGGTTAGGCAGAAGAGTAACTATCATGCCAGGAACAAATATTGGTAAAGGTTCAGTAATAGGTGCAACCTCCACTGTGACCAAAGAAATCCCGCCTTTCTCATTAGCTGTTGGTGTACCAGCTAAAGTGATAAAATCAAATATTTCTTGGTCCAGAACCAGGGACGAATTTGATGACAAATCTAAAAAAGCAATAGAACAAATTAAGAATATGAATGAAGAAAATAAATTTTTTAAAAAATAGTTAACTTTATCTCTCTTGTAGTAAATAATTATTATTCATGATGTTTTTTCCTTTATTTATTGGCATCACGTAATCGCCATAATAAACCGCATTTACCTGCGTATTCTCCAGCAGATGCGATCTAAACTTCTTAAACAGCTTCATATCCGGTTTAAAATCTGCCTGCCAAAACTGGTGCAAATGCCCTTGATACGTCAACCCTTTGATGTCGTAAAGGGCGTTGCCCATCACCTTCAGCGGTTTGTTATGAATCAGTGCTGAAATTCCCGCCGTACTATTAATCGTCACCACCGCTTTTGCATGGGTCAGCAACTCAGGCATGGGCAGGTCATGCACGTAAATCACCCTGCGGCTCACCCCTAAACTTTTACCCAGCTTCTTAATCAACGGGCCATACAAACGATGACCGCGATCCATCGGATGATGCTTAATCACCAGGAATGCATCTTTCGGGGCCTTACGTGAAAAGGAGTAAATCACATCATTGATGTAATCACGCACATCTTCATACGGGCTGTGATTACGGATCTGGCTGTCGTTATATACTTGCAGAATCGCCAGGTAATAACGCTGATCGAGGCTGCTTTGAAGGTGCTGTAAAACATTACGTTGCGTGAAGCCATACCATTTTTTGCGCCAGTATGCGCGAACCCAGCATTGCGCTTCATACCACGGCGAAAAGGATTTGTGATGACGGTAATGATGAAACTCATGGCGATAACGCCATCCCACCAAATAATACCAGGTTGCGTGGCCAATACGTTTCATTGAGGAAGGTTTCAAACTTTCCACCTGCATTGGTGGCGTTTCGGGTAAACGACGATAAAACTCAGGATCGCGTGGCAGCGACGAGAAGGCGTTCACACCGCCCTCTTCCACCGTGATGAAATGTGGTCGTAAATAACCTTCTTCAAATGCCAGGAATCGCACGCCTTTTGCTTGCGCCCAGCGCTTAGCCGCCTGATGCATAGGACGACAATCACCAAAACAGAGAATGGTATCGAAATCATATTCTTTATGGGTTTCGCGCAACCAACTGGGGAATTCTTTTGGCGTTTTGAGATAAGGCAGATATTTACGCTGGCGACAGTAAAAACGATCGCCACCGTTAAATATTACATTAACAGCTTCACGTTCTAATGATTCCAGCCATTCAGCAACATCATTAAAAAAAGGCCCCATCGGTCCCTGTAATAATAAATACTTCTTTCCAGACAACAGCATATTCAAGGCGTTACTGTGCATAACCAACCTTCAGGATTGTTATTGTAATGACCCGACTTAATTAGCCGAATTTGACTTTAAAAAACATCATCAACTTGCGGTAATAACGCACAAGGCGTCCCGCTTTTTTCTTATTAATAAACATCTGTCCACGCGGTGCGTGGATCAGTAACTCTGCGGCTTCCTCTGGGCTAATAGCTTCAAGCCGCAGCGGATGGATATACGTCGGGTAAGCAATCAGCGCCTGATACACCAAATCGGTAAGATGAAGCTTACGGTTACGTCGCTCACACTGATGTTCATCCTGCGTCAGGCCCCAACCTGCATAAAACGGTAAGCCATAACAAAACACGCTTTTACCATGCAGCAACGCTTCAAAACCCGAAAGCGATGTCATGGTGTGCAGTTCATCAGCGAGCTGAATACACTGAATAACATCCGCATCCAGCGCCTGGTAATTAGCCAGCGCCTGCACATGTTCTTTCGAAATATGGCCTTTGCGATTACCCACTAATACATCGGGATGCGGCTTATAAATAATAAATGCATCCGGGTTGCGCTCACGTATGGTACGCAACAACGCCAGGTTGGTATTAATGGTGCGCGTGCCGGTTTCAATCGAGGCATCATCTTCTACCTGCCCTGGAACAAGTAATATACGTTTGCCTTGTGAATCCGCCGGTAAGCTGAAATCGGCGCCAAGGTTATATTTGCTGATCTTACTTTCAACTAATCGCTTCTGGAGTTTCTCGGCGCGTAATTGCTGCGCCAGCGTTAACTGACTGTGATTCAGCATTACCTCTAGATCGCTCGAACGCGTTGCATCGTAATAGATGCCGCGTTTATCCAGCACCAGCGAAAGCGGTGGCAATAAATCGGACCCCAAACCTGACGATCGTATAAAACCATCTTCCATACGCCACATCGGTAACTGCTGTGAACTGACTTTTTCTTGCCAGCGCTTTTCACCGCGCACGCCCCATACGACACAAGCCGTGGCTTCTCGGCAACGGCGAGAAAAACTCAATCGGTTGCCGTTGGTGCGCAAGAAAGGTTTCAGGATAGTGGATTTCCACAACGTTAAGCCTGGCGCCCAAAGATGCCCGCTGCGCTGCTGTTGATAGCGGCGCTGCAACTGCATCCAGTTCAAAACCTCAAACAGCGTCGCCGGCGCGCCCGTTTGTGGATCGATATAGCGGCTGTAACGTAAATAGGCAGCGGCAAACAGCGCATTCAGCGTGGCGGAGCCGCGACGCTGCGAAAGCTGTTCAGCCTGAGGATGGCGATCGTCAGTTAATCCCCAACCGGCGTACCAAGGCTGGCCAAAACAGGTCACTGGCTTGCCCGCCATCAGGGCTTCGAAACCGTATTGCGACGTCATAACGTAGACGCGGGAAACGTGGCGCAACAGCGATTGCGGGCTGACATTATCAGCCATCAGATGCACGCGGTGCGTTGATGTTAGTTGGTGGAAATAACCCGCTTTTTTCCCTTCCAACACATCAGGATGCACTTTCACCCAAATAGAGGCGGACGGATTCTCATCTATCGCGGCGTTAAGCATGGCGGCGAAATCATCTGGGCCGGCATTACCAAAGGTCACTGACATATCGCCAAAGGTTTGATCCACCACCAGCACCAAATTTGTCGTCAGGCTTTCACCGGCTACAAACGCAGGCGCCTGATTATATTTCGACAGATCTTCAGTGACGATGGTGTGCATCGCTTCCTGGGCTTGAATCGCTAACGCCTGATTTCCTGCCGTGTCCTTGATCAGACGCTCCAGCGTACTGGGTTGGTTGGCATCGTAATAAATGCCCTCTTCATCCAGCACCATCGAAAGCGGCGGCGCACCGTTAACGCCTAAATCCAGTGAACGGATAAACCCATCTTCAAGGCGAAGAATCGGTTTTCCTGCGGCGCGAGCGATCTCCACCGGTTTGCGGGCGCTGGGGCGATGTCCCCACACCGCCACAGTATCAATCTCTTCCGGCAACGGGCGCAGCGCTGAGATCTTCTGGCACGGCTGTGCCAGAAAGTTTTCCAGATGCGGTATACGCCAGATACCTGAAGAAAAAATACCAATCACGTCGCTGTGTCCTTAAATCGACAGAATGACTTTTGCACCCACCGCCAGCTGGTAGAGGATGGTGGAGATACCGCGCGTCACTTCGATGTTCTTCGACTCATACTTCGGCAGCACCATCAACTCGTCGCCTGGATTTAAAGAATCCACGTCGTCGGCGTTTTCGGCTGCGCCGTTCTGGCGAATCACAATGACTTTGGCGTTACCCGATTTCTGCGTCAGACCACCACACTTGGCGATGTAATCTTCCGGGCTGAGGTTTTTCTCCCAACTCACCGCATTCGGGAACAGCACCTCGCCATGCACCATCACCAACGAGCTCTTCTCTGGAATATTGATGATGTCGCCATCTTCAAGCAGCACGGAATCGAGATTCTGTTCGTTAAGGATTACTTCGCCTTTCGGCACCACAGAGCGCGCTTTCGCTACAAAACGGCTAATCAGCTGCGCTTCCTGCATACGCAGGCTGGCCTCTTCTTTAGTGGAGGATTGCGCCGACAGCGAAGCCTCTTCCAATTTTTGCAGCGACAAATCCAGCATCTCTTTCTGGCGTAGCGCAACAGACTGACGATAAAGCTGGATCGCTTTAAGCTGCGTCATGCTGTTAGAACGAATCTGCGTTAATACCGAACGCATGGTTGAACCATAAGGCAGAACGATCGCATGCTCACCAGAATGTGCGCCTTCAATACGAACCTGGATAGTGCCTGCATAGCGGTCGGAGCTGATAATCAACGTGTCGCCATCTTGCAACATGCGGCCCGGTGCAGAGCTGATTGGATAATATTCGCTGCGTTTCATTGCGCCCTGCTGACGCATGATGGTCATATGCGTAGCGCCAGGTTTGGGACGTGCCCAGCTCAGCGCTTCCGTCACCGGAATGCTGCTGTTGCGGAACTCAAAGTCGTAGCTGTTAAAGACATCGCCCTGCACGCTGAATGTGTGCTGACGCGGCCCGACCACGATGGTGTCGCCATCGGAAAACTGTGAAAGACCGAGCTTGCCATTTAACAGGAAGTCATACAGATCAACGGATGAGCGTACGCGATTGCCACGCTTTATCACGATATCCACGTAGCTGCCGCGATCGGGATCGACACCGCCCGCTTTGATCAGATAGTTGAGCAGCGAATCGGTTGTAACACCGCCATACAAACCGGGGTTACGCACAAAACCGGTCACATACACTTTTACCGGCTGCGCCTGCAACAGCGAGGCATAAACGTTAACGTTAGCCTGGTAAACTTCTTTGACTCGCGTTGTCACCATGTTATTCAGCTGGCTGTTACTGACGCCCGCCACCTTCAACGGCCCGACGTTTGGCAGGAAAATATTGCCTTTTGGATCAACCGTCAGCGCGCCATCAAAAGTAAATGCCCCCCACAAACGAACTTGAATGGTGTCGCCAAGGCTAATGGTGTAGCTCGGGTTGAAACCCACGGTGGCCCCGTTATCGGCGCTGTTGCCGTTAAACAGTTGCGCACCAAACATGCGGCTCATCACCATCGGCGCGGTGGGGCGTGGTGTATTGTCAAAGCCATCGCTGCTTTGCACCACATTCTGCTGCCCGGTAATAAAGGAGGGCAACGGCGCGGCACCAGTCAGATTAGGGTCGGCATTTAAATCCACTGCGCTGGCCTGCGTAGCCTGCCACAGGGCGATGAATAACAGAGACTTCAGTAATTTCATGGCGAACTCATTCAATGTCTGGGCGACGAATTAATCTTTGTGATCTTCAATAACAGCCAGCAGCAGTTTTAGGGTGCCGAACAGCAAGCTGCACACCAGTAACCAGCAGGCGATCAAATAAGGAACATTCGGGAACGTAGATTCCTGCGGCTGTTGCGGTGAGCTAATGACCGACAGCACCTTCAGCTTGCGAGCGGCTTCGACACGCGTCTTCTCAATAGAAGTAAGCGCCAACTTATAAATGTCAGTATCAAAGGAGACTTTCGCTTTTATCTCTTCGAAATCCACTGCCATGCGGTTGAGCTTGTGCCCTTCCGGTGCCGTAATTTTGCCTTTTTCGTCATCAATCTGAGATTGCAGTGACGCAATGGCGTTTTTCGCGCTAATCACCTGCGGCGCATCGTCACGCAAATAGGTCAGCAAATTACGCAGGTCTGCTTCCATCTGGATTTTCTGACCATTAAGCGTGTTCACTAAAGTGCTGGCGGCTAACGCTTGCGCTTCTGGATCCAGCACATTGTTGTGGTTCTGATAAGCCAGTAGTTCGCCTTTGCTTTCATCCAGCCTGGCGCGTGCTTTCTGCATTTCGTTTTCGGCGAAAGTGAGCTGATCACGAGCAATGCGATGGGAAAGTTCGTTGATAAAGCGCTCGGACTCTTTCAGCACAGCTTGGTTAAATTGCTTAGCGAACTCTGGGGTGAAGCCTTGGGTTTGAATATCCAACAAACCCGTTTTATCGTCATACGCCACGCTGATACGGCTGCGGTAGTATTCAAGAAAACGCTCAACGGTTTCATCGTTCGAGAGATGATTCAGAAAATCCAGACCGCTGTGGCTGAACGCTTCATGGAAATTAAGCTGCTTATCCAGCACCGCCATCATATCGGGTGAGTTGATGTACTCTTTTAGGTAGAGCGCATCTTCTGCAGAGCTGGGATTGGAAGCGCCGAGCAACAAACCGACGTTCAGGCTGCTGCCGTTGATATCATCGGCGCGTTTAATGGCTACCTTGGATTCGCTCATGAAGCGCGGTTGACTGAAGATCACCAAATAGATGAGCAGCAACGCCATCGGCAGCAAAATAATAATTTTAGCGAGGTGGTTTTGCAGATTTGCCAGTGAAAGCACGGACAACTTTGTGCGCACTCCCGATGCTCTGAACTTCACTTTCTCAATTAACATGCAGCTATCATCATTTATTGTGTGCTCTCGCACGTCTTTGTTAAGGCCGGTGACATATTTCCGTTGCCACACGCTCAGTAGAACCTGGAAACAGCTGGGTGACTTTATTCTCTTTATTGATGGCCAATAGCGCGGAAACAGGGTGTTTTTGCATCTTTTCTTACTCTTCGATGCTTATTCTCTTGTATCGCTGCGAGTAAATAGCCTTTTCTGGCAGAGAGTTATCTACAAAACCGGGCAACGTTACTTGTGTACATTTACTCGACCGTTCCGGATTTAGCCGTTTTTTCACTTAATAGGACGACCTTCGCGTGTTCACTTATTAACCAGCTGACAATGGTTAAACAAAAATGAACACTAAATCTCTACGCTGGTGTTTTTCTGCACAATAAAAACCCCCTTCCCCTCCAGAATTTAAAACAAAGGGATAGCGTCCAGCAGGTGACTGGCGAAATTTTTAATTGTCATTTAGTGCAGGCAGCCGCCCTTTTAAATAAAAGGCCGCAGGGAAATTTTAACGAAACCTATGTAACATAGCGTAAGAAATGGCACAACTTTTTTAAGAAGATTCTTAGTATTTAACTGATCACTTTTTAACCAATGAAATGGTCAGGATAGCGAAAAAAGAGCAACCAAAAACAAATAAACACTACATTTCAATGGATTAAAATCAATTCGGGAGCCACCTATTTAAAATAACACTCTACTGATTCATGGTATAAATAACAGACGACAACCAAGATAATTGGTAACTGATAAAGTCACTACAGGTTATATTTTAATAAGGTTAATATTTATATGGAGACACATTAATGGCGGTGGTGAGCGGAAGATAATAGCAAGCAGAGTTCAGAAAAATTCATGGATTACGAAAAGTACTTTCATCTTTCCGAGATAACTTACTCTTATGTTTATTGTGTACTTATTATACCGTTTTACAGTGATATCCGGTTCTAATAAGGGTTTGTTTCTATTCAATCTGATCTCTACGGCTTAAAGATATATATAAAGAACAGCCAGGAACCGTGATTTGTTTGAAGTGGGTAGAAACAGAGGTTTGGGATGCGGATGACGGGATCAACAAGAAGAGAGAAATGACGCACGCATGAGGCATTTAATAGTCGTTATCAATATCCTCTGCGGCCGAACGCATCACGCTGATGGCGATGAGCAGTCCTATCAAGGCTACAACGGCAATGCCTGTCAGTAAAAATTCCACACAACCACCTATGATATTGGGCTCTTTGAGAGTGAATTTGAGCAGTGGCATCAGTATGGCAGCTCATTACTCATCATATAACCTGGCTATGTTTCAGTTTGTTTACGATGTAAATCTGGTTTAGCTCTTCCAACGATATAAATGCAGTTATGTCGCTGAAATAGCAGATGTTATGACAAAGCGATCGCTTTAATCCGGAACTTAAGTGTCGGTGCTAAGAAAAGTCTAATTTATTTGACCGTCTGCGTTATTGGAGAAAAGCGGGATCTGTGAGGACGGTGGCAAGCGCAATGTGAAGGTTGTGAGCGACTGAACAAAGTAGAGAGGCTGAGCACCTGAAGTGCTCAGCCCTAAACATTACTCGTCTTCTAAATAGGTATAGCCGTAAAGGCCGCTTTCGAACTCTTGTAGGAATTGTTCGCGCAGCTCCTCATCCAGTTCAGTTTCAGTAACCTGATTACGGAACAGCGTCATCAGCTCGTTGGGATCAAGCTGAACGTAGCGCAACATATCCGCAACGGTATCGCCTTCGTCAGAAAGCTGCACTTCAACGTCGCCATTTGGACGCGCATAGACATCAACCGCTTCGGTATCACCAAACAGGTTGTGCATGTTGCCCAAAATTTCCTGATAAGCACCCACCATAAAGAAGCCCAGCATAGGCGGATTATCAACGTCATATTCCGGCATCGGCATGGTGGTAGCAATGCCGTCGCCATCAACGTAGTGATCGATAGTGCCGTCGGAATCACAGGTAATGTCGAGCAGCACCGCACGGCGCTCCGGCTTCTTGTTCAGCCCTTCCAGCGGAAGCACCGGAAATAGCTGATCGATACCCCATGCATCCGGCATCGACTGGAACAGCGAGAAGTTGACGTACATTTTGTCCGCCATGCGCTCTTGCAGTTCGTCGATAATCGGACGGTGTGCGCGATTACTTGGGTCAAGATGCTGCTGAATGTAATGACAAATGCTGAGATAAAGCTGTTCAGCCCATGAACGCTGTTTAAGATCGTAAGTGCCGGATGAGTAACCGGTGTGGATATCAAACAGATCCATCTGGCTGTCATGCAGCCATTCACGTAGCGAGCGACGCGTGCTCGGCTCGTGCATCTCTTGCCAGGTTTCCCACATGCTAAGAATCGGGCGAGGCGCATCTGCTGCTGGCGTTTCAGGCTCGCTGAACTCGTTGCGTTCGACACCGATGATATTCGACACCAGCACCGTATGATGCGCAGTGACGGCACGACCCGATTCGGTGATCACCGTTGGATGTTCCAAACCGTGTTCGTCGCACGCATCGCCAATCGCCCAAATCACGTTGTTGGCGTATTCGTTCAGGCCATAGTTCACTGAACAATCTGACTGCGAACGCGTGCCTTCATAATCGACGCCCAAACCACCGCCGACGTCAAAGCACTTAATGTTGACGCCCAACTTCGCCAGCTCAACATAGAAACGCGCCGATTCACGCACGCCGGTCGCGATATCGCGAATGTTCGACATCTGTGAACCGAGATGGAAATGCAGCAGCTGCAGGCTGTCGATACGACCTGCGTTACGCATGATCTCAACCAGTTTCAGCACCTGCGTTGCCGACAGACCAAACTTCGATTTTTCACCGCCGCTCGACTGCCATTTACCGGAACCCTGAGACGCCAGTCGTGCGCGGATGCCCAGACGCGGTACCACGTTCAGACGCTCCGCTTCCTCCAGCACCAGACGCACTTCGGTCATTTTTTCGAGCACCAGATAAACTTTGTGCCCCATCTTTTCGCCAATCAGCGCCAGACGAATATATTCACGATCTTTATAGCCGTTACAGACGATCACGGAACGGGTTTGGCCCGCATGTGCCAGCACCGCCATCAGCTCCGCTTTAGAACCCGCTTCCAGTCCCAGCGGTTCGCCGGAGTGGATCAGCGACTCAATGACGCGTTTGTGCTGGTTAACTTTGATCGGATAAACCAGAAAGTAATCGCCCTTGTAACCGTAAGATTCACGCGCGCGTTTAAAGGCGGCGTTAATTGAACGCAGGCGATGCTGCAGAATCTGCGGGAAACAGAACAGCGCGGGCAGGCGTTGGCCTTGCGCTTCGCGCTCTTTCACCAGGTTGGCTAAATCGACGCGTACGTCCGGCAGATCCGGATCCGGGCACACACTGATATGGCCCAGTTCGTTGACGTCGTAATAGTTATTGCCCCACCAGGCGATGTTATAAGTACGCAGCATTTTGCTGGCATCTTGATCGTTCATTGCTACCTCCTGCATTGAGCGGAGTGCACCTTGTTCGCCAGCTGACGAACCCTTGATATTCTTCATGTCGTCAGACATCACGAACCTCAATTTTCCGTTGAAAGATGAAACTGTTAATCGGCTTAACTGCCGCTAAGTTAGAAATTCGTTGCCACATGTGACGCAATGTCCTGTTCACCTGACGTTGCCGTCAGCGCGATTAACGCATGAAAGTAAGTGTAAAACACCTTGGCCTGTCCGTTTAAATAGAAAACGTTTAAAAGAGAAACGTATAAAAAGGACCACGGATAACGTGCGTCGTTCATCTGCATAAGCACAGAGAAGGAACAAAAACGTAAGGATAGCAGTACAGATTAACGGGTACTCGTGTCGGTAGAATGACCGCTACGAACACAATGTCGGCAGGACACTGAAAATGATGGGAAACAGGAGAAAGCCAGCGCAGCGCAACAGCGCGGAGAACCGAAAGGGAAGAAAGCGTGGTTCATTACTTGAATCACCTCCACATATGCCAAAGACACATGGAAAACAACCTGGGTGAACGCCAGAAGCCTCACTGTTCTGACGGGCGCGACGCGTGGTGACGTCATCCTTTTTGCTGCCTAAAAGCAGCGGCGTTTTATACAGTTTGTGGTCAAAAATAGCAAAAAGATTATTTGGTTATTGCGTGTACTGTCAGGAAAATCTTCCAGTTTTGCCGTTGCGTAAAATGCTGAAACAGAAAAAGGGCTGGTAATTCGCGCATTCTGTAACCTAAAATAGACGTCCAGATGGTTTTCCATCTAAACAGGTTAAACTCCAGGCGATGTTAGCCTGATGTGCTGATACTTCCTAAACTGCTCGCGGCTTTGCCTGAAGGGGCGTTAAGTCAGGTTCAGCCTCACTTACGCTATGCAGTCGAATTCAAACCATTTGTAAGGTAAAGAACAGAATGGCTAAACACCTTTTTACGTCCGAGTCTGTATCAGAAGGACATCCTGATAAAATCGCTGACCAAATTTCTGATGCCGTACTTGATGCGATCCTCGAGCAGGATCCTAAAGCGCGCGTGGCCTGCGAAACTTACGTTAAAACCGGTATGGTTCTGGTTGGGGGTGAAATCACTACCAGCGCCTGGGTTGATATCGAAGAGATCACCCGTAACACCGTTCGTGAAATCGGCTATGTTCATTCCGATATGGGCTTTGATGCCAACTCTTGCGCCGTTTTAAGCGCGATTGGCAAGCAATCACCTGATATCAACCAAGGCGTTGACCGTACCGATCCGCTGGAACAAGGCGCGGGCGATCAGGGCTTGATGTTTGGCTACGCAACCAACGAAACTGACGTGCTGATGCCTGCGCCAGTGACTTATGCACACCGTTTGGTGCAGCGTCAGGCTGAAGTCCGTAAAAATGGTTCACTGCCGTGGTTGCGTCCAGATGCGAAAAGCCAGGTCACTTTCCAGTACGATGACGGCAAAATCGTCGGTATCGATGCTGTTGTCCTGTCAACTCAGCACGCTGAAGATGTTAGCCAGCAAGATCTGAAAGAAGCGGTAATGGAAGAGATCATCAAACCGGTTCTGCCCGCAGAATGGCTGAATGCTTCAACCAAATATCACATCAACCCAACGGGTCGTTTCGTTATCGGTGGCCCAATGGGCGACTGTGGCCTGACGGGTCGTAAAATCATCGTTGATACCTACGGCGGCATGGCACGTCATGGCGGCGGTGCGTTCTCAGGTAAAGATCCATCAAAAGTTGACCGTTCAGCGGCTTATGCTGCGCGCTATGTGGCTAAAAACATCGTGGCTGCGGGTTTGGCGGATCGTTGTGAAATCCAGGTTTCTTACGCGATTGGCGTCGCTGAACCGACCTCCATCATGGTTGAAACGTTTGGTACCGAGAAAATCTCTACCGAACAGCTGACTTTGCTGGTGCGTGAGTTCTTCGACCTGCGTCCATACGGTTTGATTCAGATGCTGGATCTGCTGCACCCGATCTACAAAGAGACCGCAGCTTATGGTCACTTTGGTCGTGAGCACTTCCCATGGGAAAAAACAGACAAAGCCGCTCAACTGCGCGACGCTGCAGGCCTGTAATTTTTCTCTCGGGTCCCATCCGAAAACCCTGTTGATGAAGCAGGGTTTTTTATTGCCTGTTTTTTGCTAACCGATCGCCCTCTCATCCCTAACGCTACAAAGTTACGAGTCAAAAAAACGGCTTACGCTGCTTTCAAATCTCTTCAGACAGCTTTTTTCGTTATCTCAACTACACTTCTTTCGCCAATCCTGACAACAAAATGTTAACGATTACAATTTGAAACGCTTTAGTTATCTGCAATTTAGGAATTAAACGGCGTAGTTATTGTAATAAAAATGCGTTATTTTCAGCGTCATCTGATTGCCGATAATAAGAGCATTGTCAGAAACTTAAAGAGTGCTATACCTCTCTGGTTACTTGACCTTTCCGGGTTATAAATGCTGAATTTCAGGGTTTCAGCTTGTGTAAGCGATTACACTGATGTGATCGCCCTCACTTTTTTCCGGCAAAAGGTTTTTTAACATTGATAAAAACAACGATGGATAAACTTGGAGGCAACAATGCCTGGCAATACACAAAAAAGCAGAACTTCAAATAAGGCGATGACCTTATTTGTCTGCTTTCTGGCGGCTCTCGCTGGCCTGCTGTTCGGTCTGGATATCGGCGTTATTGCCGGTGCACTGCCGTTCATCGCTAAAGACTTTAACGTTACGGCACACCAGCAAGAGTGGATCGTCAGTTCCATGATGTTCGGTGCGGCTGTTGGTGCTATTGGTAGCGGCTGGATGTCTTCGCGTCTGGGCCGTAAGAAAAGCCTGATGGCGGGTGCGATTCTGTTCGTTATCGGTTCTTTGTGGTCGGCAATGTCGCCGAACCCTGAAATGCTGATTTGGGCACGCGTGCTGCTGGGCCTGGCGGTGGGCATCGCTTCCTACACTGCCCCGCTTTATCTTTCCGAAATTGCGCCAGAAAAGATTCGCGGCAGTATGATCTCGCTGTACCAGCTGATGATTACCATTGGTATTCTTGGCGCGTATTTGTCTGATACCGCATTCAGCTTTACCGGCAACTGGCGTTGGATGCTGGGTGTCATCACCATTCCAGCTCTGCTGCTGCTGATCGGCGTTTTCTTCCTGCCAAACAGCCCGCGCTGGCTAGCGGCTAAAGGTAACTTCCGCGATGCGCAGCGTGTACTGGATCGTCTGCGTGACACCAGCGAGCAAGCAAAACGTGAACTGGATGAAATTCGTGAAAGCCTGAAAATCAAGCAATCTGGCTGGGGTCTGTTTAAAGAAAACAGCAACTTCCGTCGTGCGGTGTTCCTCGGCATTCTGTTACAGGTGATGCAACAGTTCACCGGTATGAACGTCATCATGTATTACGCACCGAAAATCTTTGAGATTGCGGGTTTCTCTAACACCACTGAGCAGATGTGGGGCACAGTGATTGTGGGTCTGGTCAATGTGCTGGCGACCTTCATCGCGATTGGTCTGGTGGATCGTTGGGGCCGTAAGCCAACGCTGATTCTGGGCTTTATGGTGATGGCGGCAGGCATGGGCATTTTGGGTACGATGCTGCATATTGGCATTGATTCTCAGGGCGCGCAGTACTTCGCCATTGGCATGCTGCTGATGTTTATCGTTGGTTTTGCAATGTCTGCCGGTCCGCTGATCTGGGTACTGTGTTCTGAAATTCAACCGCTGAAAGGCCGTGATTTCGGTATCACCGTGTCCACCACCACCAACTGGATTGCGAACATGATTGTGGGCGCTACCTTCCTCACGATGCTGAACACCTTGGGCAACGCGTCGACCTTCTGGGTCTATGCCCTGCTGAACCTGTTCTTCATCCTGCTGACGGTAATGCTGATTCCGGAGACCAAGAACATCTCGCTGGAACACATCGAACGCAACCTGATGAAAGGCAAAAAGCTGCGTGATATTGGTTCTCAGAACTAATTAGCAAGCAACAACGGCGGGAAAGTCCCGCCGTTTTCTTTTCCAATATTGAGTTCCCGCCCGCGCCCGCTTATTCTTGGCCCCATGAAAACACCTCGTCTTCCCATCGCGCTACAGCAAGCCGTGATGCGCTCGCTGCGCCACTCGCTTGAGTTGGCTAATCAAAAATTAGCGCGCAGCTATCCCGAACCCAAACTGATTTATCAACAGCGTGGAACCGCAGCTGGCACCGCCTGGCTAGAAAAGTGGGAAATCCGTCTCAATCCCGTTTTGCTGTTAGAGAATCAACAAGCCTTTATTGATGAAGTAGTACCGCATGAGCTGGCTCATCTGCTGGTGTGGAAACATTTTGGTCGCGTTGCGCCCCATGGCAAAGAGTGGAAATGGATGATGGAAAGCGTGCTTGGCGTGCCTGCCCAGCGTACTCACCGCTTTGAGGTGGAATCGGTGCGCAGTCGCACCTTCAACTACCGCTGTCAGTGCCAGCAGCATCATCTCACTGTGCGTCGTCATAATCGCGTCGTGCGTGGAGAAAGCGAATATCGCTGCGTGAGCTGCGGCAGTCTGTTAAAGCCAGGCGACTATTTGCCATCCTGACCAGGATTCTCATTCCGCGTGATTCCTCATTCTGTTACCCTGCCGCCCTTTTTTGGCTCTACGTAGATTGTTGGAATATGTCTCGCAAAATTATTGTTGCTGTTTCGCTGTTATTTGCCCCGTTTGTTGCCAGCGCCCTAAGCCTGAATAACTATCATCAAAACAACTTCCAGCAGGCCAAAGCCTATGCGGCGCAAATCAATGCTGATGCGCCAGGAACGTTTTACTGTGGCTGTAAAATCAACTGGCAGGGGAAAAAAGGCGTCCCTGATCTCAACAACTGTGGCTACAAGGTTCGTAAAAATGCGAATCGCGCCAAGCGGATTGAATGGGAACACGTCATGCCAGCGTGGGAGTTTGGTCATCAGCGCCAGTGTTGGCAAAACGGTGGACGCAAGAATTGCAGTAAAGATGCTGAATATCGCCGAATCGAAACCGATCTGCACAACCTGCAACCTGCGGTGGGTGAAGTAAATGGCGATCGCGGGAATCTGGCATACAGCCAATGGAACGGCGGTGAGCAGCCTTATGGACAATGCGGTATGAAAGTCGATTTCAAAAATAAGATTGCCGAGCCGCCAGCGCGCGCGCGGGGGGCTATTGCGCGGACCTATTTCTATATGCGCGATCAATATCATCTGCGCCTTTCTCGTCAGCAAACCCAGCTATTTACCGTATGGAACAAGCTTTATCCCGTTACGCCATGGGAGTGTGAACGTGACAAACGCATCGCTCGCATACAGGGTAATCACAATCCTTATGTGCAGCAGGCTTGCCAGCGCTAAAATCCCTGCCCTAAACTAGTTGTTTCTTCTATTCCGCCGCGTAATACAGCGCGGCGTTCAGTTCTCAGGAACCTTATGCGCATACCTCGCATTTATCAGGCCGAACCGCTTAGCGTAGGCAGTGAAATTACGCTGGATGAAGACGCATCCAATCATGTAGGCCGCGTGCTGCGCATGACCAGCGGTCAACGCCTTGAACTGTTTGATGGCACTAATCTGACTTTTGCAGCAGAGATCACGCATGTTGATAAAAAGCGTGTAAAAGTAACTGTTTTAGAGAGTCAACCCGATGATCGTGAATCACCGCTGTTTATGCATTTGGGCCAGGTGATGTCACGCGGTGAAAAGATGGAATTCACCATTCAGAAATCGATTGAGCTCGGCGTTAATGTCATCACGCCCTTGTTTTCCGAACGCTGCGGCGTAAAGCTGGATGCTGAAAGGCTGGCGAAGAAGATTCAGCAGTGGCAGAAAATTGCGATTGCGGCTTGCGAGCAGTGTGGTCGCAACCGCGTGCCGGAAATTCGCGAAGCCATGACGCTGGAAGCCTGGTGTGCAGAAGCAGACGAAGGATTGAAACTTAACCTTCATCCACGCGCCAGCCACAGCATCAACACGTTGCCGCAACCGGTTAAGCGAGTACGCTTGTTGATTGGCCCAGAAGGCGGCCTTTCCGCAGAAGAGATCGCAATGACAGCGCAACACGATTTTACTGACATTCTGCTTGGCCCACGGGTGTTACGCACCGAAACAACCGCGCTGACGGCCATTACGGCACTTCAGGTGAGGTTTGGTGACCTGGGTTAAGCGATAATTTCTAAGACGCACGCAGCACACACGGCGTCCTGACTGTTCAGCCCAACGCTGACGCATGGAACGAGACGGTAAATGCCGCCTCATTGAGGAGATAATAATGATTAAGCTTGGCATCGTGATGGACCCCATCTCGTCCATCAACATTAAAAAAGACACCAGCTTCGCCATGTTGCTGGAAGCACAGCGTCGTGGTTATGAAATTCACTACATGGAGATGGGCGATCTCTCGCTGCGTGGCGGCGTCTCCTATGCTCGCACGCGTCTGCTGAGCGTCGACCAAAACTATGACAAGTGGTATGAGTTCGGCAGCGAGCAAGAGATTGAACTCTCTGAGCTGAATGTTGTACTGATGCGTAAAGATCCGCCGTTTGATACGGAATTCATTTACGCGACCTATATTCTGGAGCGCGCAGAAGAGTTGGGTACGCTGATCGTGAACAAGCCGCAAAGCCTGCGTGACTGTAACGAAAAGCTGTATACCGCATGGTTCGCGGAGTTCACGCCAGATACGCTGGTAACTCGCAATAAAGAGAAGCTGCGCGCGTTCTGGCAAGAGCACGGTGACATCATCATGAAGCCGCTGGATGGCATGGGTGGCGCGTCAATTTTCCGTGTGAAAAAAGATGATCCTAACTTTTCAGTGATTGTTGAAGCCCTGACTAACCACGGAAGTTACTTCTGCATGGCACAAAACTTTATCCCGGCGATTAAAGAAGGCGACAAACGCGTTCTGGTCATCGACGGTGAGCCTGTGCCTTATTGCCTGGCGCGCATCCCACAAGGGGGTGAAACCCGCGGTAATCTCGCCGCTGGCGGACGTGGCGAAGCGCGTCCGTTAAGCGAAAGCGATTGGGAGATTGCCCGTCGCGTGGGTCCAACGCTGAAAGCAAAAGGGCTGATTTTTGTAGGCTTGGACATCATCGGTGATAAACTGACTGAAGTGAACGTGACCAGCCCAACATGCGTGCGTGAAATTGAAGCAGCATTCCCGATCTCCATCACCGGCATGTTGATGGATGCTATCGAGAAGCGTCTGGGCTGAGCATGACGTCGGAGCTCTGCTCCGTGATCAACCCAACACCGGCGCGGCAACTGCGCGCCGGTTATTTTTGGTACATCGAGTGAGAATGAATTTACAGCATCATTTTTTGATTGCCATGCCTTCGCTGCAAGACCCTTTCTTTAAGCGTTCTGTGGTTTACGTGTGTGAACACAATGAAGAAGGGGCGATGGGACTGATCGTCAACAAGCCCATGGAAAACCTGACGGTGGAAGGCATTCTTAAAAAGCTCAAGATCTCTTCTGAAGATCGCGATCCTGCTATTAAGTTGGACAAACCGGTGTTTACCGGCGGTCCGTTAGCGGAAGATCGCGGCTTTATCCTGCACTCTGCACAACGCATTTTTACCTCCAGTATTCGCATCTCTGATACCACCATTATCACCACCTCGCGTGATGTGCTGGAAGCGATTGGTACACAATCACAGCCAGAAAACGTGTTGGTAGCACTGGGTTACTGTGCCTGGGAAAAAGACCAACTGGAGAACGAACTCATGGAGAATGCCTGGCTGACCACGCCCGCCAATAGCAATATTTTGTTTAAAACGCCCATTTCTGAGCGATGGCGTGAAGCAGCGCGCAGTATTGGCGTTGATATTCACAACATGGCCAGCGACGCCGGACACGCCTGATGTCAAATCAAACACTGTTAGGTTTTGATTTCGGCACCAAGAGCATTGGCGTGGCGATAGGTCAGCAACTCACCGGTAGCGCCCGCCCGCTCGCAGCGCTTAAAGCGCAGGATGGCACGCCAGACTGGCTACAAATCGAAAAGCTGTTGAAAGAGTGGCAGCCCGATTTTGTGGTTGTCGGATTGCCGCTGAATATGGACGGCACCGAGCAAGAGTTAACCGCGCGAGCACGTAAGTTTGCTAATCGGCTGCATGGCCGCTTTGGCGTTCGTGTTGAGCTGCAAGATGAACGTCTGAGTACGGTAGAAGCACGTGCTGGCTTGTTTGAACGCGGCGGTTATCGTGCGCTAAACAAAGGTTCAGTCGATTCGCAATCAGCGGCGATCATTCTGCAAGACTGGTTTGAAACGCACTACTAAGCACGTTATTCATCATCACCTAACTTATCCATGACCCGCACCCCCGCGCTTACTCAGCAATGAAGCGCGGCACGTCACGGTGTGTCCTTAATGAGCCCTTCCGCCTTTCGTGCCAGTAAACTCTGCTCAAAGGTCTGCATACCCGCTTGCGCGCCGGTTTGGAGAACACCAGGAATTTGATGCATCTTGCCTTCCCTGATTAAATTCGCCACTGCGGGCGTTGCTATCAGGACTTCAAACAAGCCAATGCGTTTACCTTCGAGTGAGGGCACTAATCGCTGAGCGATCACCGCTTTAAGACTGCCCGCCAGTTGCGTACGCACCAGATTTTTCTCCTCAGCGGAAAAGAGATCGACCAACCGATCAACCGCCTGAGCAGCGCCGCGCGTATGCAACGTTGCCAGCACCAGATGCCCGGTCTCTGCTGCTGTCAGCGCCTGTCGAATCGTGTCGCTGTCGCGCAGTTCGCCCAATAAAATCACATCAGGATCTTCACGTAATGCCGCTTTAATCCCCTGGTTAAAAGCAGTGCAATGCACACCAATTTCTCGCTGCTGAATCAGTGATTGCTGGCTGTTATGAATAAACTCAATGGGATCTTCTAGCGTGATGATGTGCCGCGCCTGCTGTCGGTTGAGCGCATCGACCATCGCTGCCAGCGTAGTGGATTTGCCGCTGCCGGTCGCACCAGTGATCAAAATCAGTCCCTCCTCTTTTTCCAACAGCAAGGGCACAATAGCGGGTAAGCGCAAGCTCGCCAGCGTTGGACACTGGTTGGCAATAGTGCGTAATGCCAAAGACAAGCCTTGCCGCTGGCGGAAGAGATTGGCACGCAGTCGCTGTCCACCCGGCAAACTCAAGGCGAAATCAAGCTGACCTTCGGCTTCAAGCTGCCGCCGCTGCGGATCGTCCAGCCATTGCTCAATAAACGTATCCATCCACGCCGCGCTGACTTTCGGCCAGTCGGGTATCGCTTCCAACCTGCCCTGCCGTCGCCAGTAAGGCAAATGTCCGCTGCAAAGGTGCAGATCGGCGGCGTTATGCTTTACACTAAGGCCCACCATTTCATCCAGATCCATAATTTCTCCTGACTATGACCTCAATCCAGCACAACCTACAGCAAGTGCGGCAGCGTATCGCTGCCGCTGCCGCGCGTTGCGGCAGAGCGCCAGAAGAAATCACCTTACTTGCAGTAAGCAAAACTAAACCTGCGAGCGCCGTCGAAGAAGCCGCCGCAGCCGGGCAAATTCCCTTTGGGGAAAATTACGTGCAGGAAGGGGTTGAAAAGGTTCAGGCACTGGCCGCACATCCTCATTTGGAATGGCACTTCATTGGTCCGTTGCAGTCCAATAAAAGCCGTTTGGTGGCGGAAAACTTTGCCTGGTGTCATACCGTTGATCGCCAGCGTATTGCGCAGCGCCTGAATGACCAGCGTCCATTAACGTTGCCGCCGCTTAATGTGTTAATTCAGGTAAATATCAGTGACGAGAACAGCAAATCTGGCATCATGCTGGAGGCCCTTTCCGAGCTGGCGCAGCAAATAGCAGAATTGCCGCAGCTGCGATTGCGTGGATTGATGGCCATTCCCGCACCAGAAAGTGATTACGATCGGCAGTTGGCGGTATGCCAGCAGATGGCCGACGCGTTCCAGCAGTTGAAACAGCATTATGCCGATGTCGACACACTCTCTTTGGGGATGAGTGATGATATGGAAGCCGCTATTGCCGCAGGCAGCACCATGGTGCGCATCGGCACTGCAATCTTTGGCGCGCGAGATTACGCGAGCAAACCACAACAATAATTGAGGAACTTCATGTTAACAATGACGTTTTTAGTCAAAACGCTGATCGATCTCTACGTCATGGTGCTGCTGCTGCGCATCTGGATGCAGTGGTCCCGCTGTGATTTTTACAACCCGCTGGCGCAGTTTGTCGTCAAGATTACTCAGCCTATTATCAAGCCGTTACGCCGTATCATTCCTGCGTTAGGGCCGATTGATACCGCTTCGCTGCTGCTGGCTTTTGTGCTGACTACACTCAAATATCCGATCCTGCTATTGATTCAAGTGGGCGTATTTTCGCTTGATCCTACCAACCTGCTGGTTGGCCTGCTGTCGCTGGTGAAATCTGCCGGTTATCTGGTGTTCTGGGTCATTATCATTCGCTCTCTCATGAGCTGGATTAGCCAAGGCCGCGGCCCTGTCGATCAGGTGCTGATTCAACTGACCGAACCCTTGATGGCGCCGATTCGCCGTATTCTGCCTGCTATGGGCGGCATCGACTTCTCAGCGATGATCGTCATTCTGGTGTTGTATGCCCTGAACTTCCTCGGCATGGACCTGTTCCCAGGTCTCTGGTATTTGCTGTAATCGAATTAACTGGAACTGTTATGCAAAAAGTTGTGCTCGCTACCGGTAATCCCGGCAAAGTACGTGAACTGGCGGACCTGCTGTCCGCCTTTGGCCTGGATATCGTGGCGCAAACCGAGCTTGGCGTGGAATCCGCTGAAGAAACCGGTCTGACCTTTATCGAAAACGCCATTCTCAAAGCGCGTCATGCGGCGCAAATCACCGGTTTACCCGCCATTGCCGATGACTCGGGTTTGGCGGTAGATGCGCTTGGCGGCGCGCCGGGCATCTATTCGGCCCGCTACGCGGGTGAAGAGGCCAGCGATCAGCAGAATCTTGAGAAGCTGCTCGCAGCGATGGAAAATGTTCCCGACGATCAGCGTCAGGCGCAATTCCATTGCGTGCTGGTTTATCTGCGCCATGCTGAAGATCCTACACCGCTGGTGTTTCACGGCAGTTGGGAAGGTGAAATCACGCGTGCTTCAGCGGGTGTCGGTGGCTTCGGGTACGATCCCATTTTCGCCGTTCCGGCTTTAGGTAAAACCGCCGCTGAGCTGAGCAAAGCGGAAAAAGGCGCGGTTTCTCATCGGGGTAAAGCATTGACGCTGTTGCTGGAAGCGATGCGTAATGCCTAATTTGCCGCCACTCAGTCTCTATATCCACATTCCATGGTGCGTACAGAAATGTCCCTACTGTGATTTCAATTCCCATGCGTTGAAAGATGAGATGCCGCACGTTGAGTATGTGCAGCATTTACTCAACGATCTGGATAACGATCTGCCGCTGATAAATGGACGAGAAGTCCGTACCATTTTTATCGGTGGCGGCACGCCAAGCTTGTTAAGCAGCAACGCGATGCAGATGCTGATGGACGGCGTACGTGAGCGTCTGACGCTGGCGGCTGGCGCTGAAATCACCATGGAAGCGAATCCTGGCACGGTAGAAGCCGATCGTTTCAGTGCTTACCAGCGCGCCGGTATCAACCGCATTTCCATCGGGGTGCAGAGCTTTAGCCCGCAGAAGCTTCAACGTCTGGGGCGCATTCACGGCCCAGAAGAGGCGAAGCGCGCCGCTCATCTCGCTGAAGGGCTGGGGCTGCGCAGCTTCAATCTTGATTTAATGCACGGCTTGCCTGACCAAACGCTTGAGGAAGCGCTCGACGATCTGCGTCAGGCAATTGCGCTGAATCCGCCGCATTTGTCGTGGTATCAGTTGACCATCGAGCCAAACACACTGTTTAGTTCGCGTCCGCCGGTACTGCCCGATGACGATGCGCTGTGGGATATCTTCGAGCAGGGAGATCAACTCCTGACCGCAGCCGGTTATCAGCAATATGAAACCTCGGCTTACGCCAAACCGGGTTATCGCTGTGAACACAATCTCAATTATTGGCGTTTTGGTGATTACCTCGGTATCGGGTGCGGTGCACACGGCAAGTTAACCCAACCCGATGGCCGCATTGTGCGCACGGTGAAAACCAAGCATCCACGCGGTTTCATGAAAGGCACTTATCTGGATAAGCAGTACGAGGTTGCCGATGCTGAAAAGCCGTTCGAATTTTTCATGAATCGTTTCCGTTTGCTGGAAGCGGCACCACGCCATGAATTTTCGCTTTATACCGGCTTAGCGGAAGAGGTCATTCGTCCACAGATAGACGCAGCCATTGCGGCAGGCTATGTGATTGAGACTGAAGAGCACTGGCAGATCAGTGAGAAAGGAAAATTGTTTCTGAATTCGCTATTAGAACTGTTTTTAGCCGAAGAATAGCGGCGAAAAGAAATAATGAAGCCTCAGTCCGAACTTTCAGGCTGAGGCTTTTATTTATTTTTTCAGACCGCTAACCAAGCCCTTACGCTGATCCTCTAGCGTAATAACGCGATTACACACTTCATGACCGAAGTTCTTGAAATCCTGCTCCTGATTGCTCCACTCAGCCTGAATTGACTGCTGAAGCCCGCCAAGATTACCCATAATCGCCTGCAACGGATTGCTGCCGTTGACGGCCTGCTTACTGCCCATCTCGTTCAGGCTGTCCTGCATTACGCCGCCTAACGTGGTTTGCACCAGTTGTTCGCCGTCTGCACGTACTTGATCAATCGCCTGATGATGGAAGGTTAAACCATCGGCACGATGTTCAATAATGCGGTTCATCTGCTGCTTCAGCTGACTATTGAGCGTAGTCAGGCGATTACGCACGTTGCTGTTCGCACCCAGTTTCTCAACAATGACGCGATCCAGCGCCACGCGGCTCTTTTCAAGGCGTGACGTTGCGCCACTATCGATCCAAGGCAGATCACGGCGTAAACCATTCTGGTAATCAATTGCTTTCTGGCGGCTGGCATTATCCACTGTCACTGGCTGACCATTGAATGTTATGTCACCCTGCGGCGTGATTTCCAGATTGCCGTTAGTCCCCACCACCTGCACGCTCTGCGGCTTAATGACGACATCATCTTGAGGTTTCACGCTGCACTCATAGGCAGCCTGAGCCTGTGTTGCCGCCAGCAGCAGCGCAGCAAGAACCGTTTTACGAACCATAAACTCTCCCGATCTCACTGAAACCATAACGACAGGTCTGCCGTGCGTCGCAGCGAATTGGATGCCGACCAGCGCAGCGCATTCGGCGCGTACATAAATACGTGAGAATGCGAGCCCTGCACGATGCTCAAGTCGCCAGTAAGCCAGGCAGATATAGAACTTAGTCCCACCAGATATCGAAGAGTTCAGTCACTTGCACATCGTGCAGGTTGCGATCCTGTAACCATTTGCGCACCAGTTCACGGTGCTCATCGGTGCATTTACCGTCTTTCTGCAGGCAAACCAGCCCTTCCCACGCCAGATAACCACTGCCGTCAAACGCCAGACCATTTGGATCAATCGCTTCATTAATAAACTGATTCAGCGTTTCATCGATTTCAGTTTCAGACGTACCTTCGGCAAAGCGCCAGGCAACAGAAAAACCGAGTTCCTGAAATTCATCGATATGCATTTTTTTACGTAAACGGCGGCTGCGTTGTGTGGCCATTATTTCACCCTCTCAAACATTAAATCCCATACGCCATGGCCTAAACGCTGCCCGCGTTGCTCAAATTTAGTCAATGGACGCGTCTCAGGACGCGGCACGTAATCCTGACTTTCGGACTGATTCTTATAACCGTCGATGCTGTTCATGATTTCCAGCATATGAACCGCGTAGGCTTCCCAGTCAGTCGCCATGTGGAACACGCCGCCCAGCTTCAGCTTACGCATAACCAGCTCGGCAAACGGCACTTGTACAATGCGACGCTTGTTGTGGCGCGCTTTGTGCCATGGATCGGGGAAAAAAAGTTGCACCATACGCAGCGAATTATCGGGGATCATTTTCTCCAGCACTTCCACCGCGTCATGGCACATTACGCGCAGATTCTCTACGCCCGCCTCTTTTGCTGCACCCAGACATGCGCCTACGCCCGGCGCATGAACTTCTATACCCAGGAAGTTCTGATGTGGTGTGTTTTGCGCCATAGTCACCAGAGAAGCGCCCATGCCAAAACCAATTTCCAGGGTAATCGGTGCTTCACGACCAAAGAGTTGCAGCAGATCGATGGGCTCCGGCTGGTATTCCACGCCCATCTCCGGCCAGTAATTATCGAGCGCCATCTGCTGGCCTTTGGTCAAGCGGCCCTGGCGGCGTACAAAACTGCGAATGCGGCGCAATGGGCGTCCATTCTCATCAAATTCTGGGGTGATGACGTCATTAATCATGTCGAAGCCTGCTGGTTAGCCTGTTCTGGGAAACGGGCATTATGCAAAGTTCATAAGCAGAAGCAAGCCTTTGCCATCTTCCGGTTTACACTCAGATGCGCATGTGCTGGAATTCCTGCCTGAGTGTAGAGTAACCACGGAAAATTTCCTTCTTATGATGCAAGCGCCGCAGTTCGCGCAACAGGTGCTGGATTGGTATCAGCGCTTTGGCCGCAAAACCCTGCCGTGGCAGCTGGAGAAAACACCTTATAAGGTGTGGCTGTCCGAAGTGATGTTACAGCAAACCCAGGTTGCTACTGTTATTCCCTATTTCGAACGCTTTATGGCACGTTTTCCTACGGTCAGCGATTTAGCCGCTGCGCCGTTAGATGAAGTGCTGCATCTGTGGACCGGTTTAGGCTACTACGCGCGTGCGCGCAACCTGCACAAAGCGGCGAAACAGATTGTTGATGTGCACAAAGGCGTATTTCCACGCAATTTTGATGATGTCGCGGCGCTGCCTGGCGTAGGCCGTTCAACGGCAGGCGCGGTGTTGTCGTTGTCGCTTGGACAACATTTCCCCATCCTTGATGGCAACGTGAAGCGCGTGCTGGCACGGTGCTACGCGGTGGCGGGATGGCCGGGCAAAAAAGAGGTCGAAAAGCGCTTATGGCAGATCAGCGAAACCGTTACGCCTGCTGAAGGCGTCAGTGAGTTCAATCAGGCGATGATGGATCTCGGCGCCATCGTTTGCACCCGCTCAAAACCGAAATGCGAAATTTGTCCGCTTAACAATGGTTGTATAGCTTATGCCGACAGCAGTTGGTCGAGCTACCCAGGTAAAAAGCCGAAACAAACCCTGCCAGAGCGCAGCGGCTGGTTCCTGATGATCCAGCATGGCGATGACGTCTGGCTAGAACAGCGTCCGCCAGTGGGATTATGGGGCGGCTTGTTTTGCTTCCCGCAATTCACCACCGAAGAGGCGCTGAATGACTGGTTAATCGCGCGGGGTATTCACGCAAAACCGCAGCAGCTGACCGCGTTTCGCCATACCTTTAGCCACTTCCATTTGGACATCGTGCCAATGTGGCTGGCATGGCCTTCTGTCGGGTCGGCGATGGATGAAGCGGACGGTCTCTGGTATAACTTAGCGCAGCCACCGGCAGTGGGATTAGCCGCACCTGTCGAGCGACTTTTGCACGAGTTGCGCCATCCCCAGCAACTGGCTTTGCACAGTTGTGAGATCAATGAGGAAGAATAATGAGCCGCACTATTTTTTGTACCTTTTTACAACGCGACGCTGAAGGCCAAGACTTTCAGCTCTACCCTGGCGATCTGGGTAAACGCATTTACAACGAGATTTCCAAAGAAGCCTGGCAGAAATGGATGGCCAAGCAGACCATGCTAATCAACGAGAAAAAGCTCAGCATGATGAACCCAGAAGACCGCAAAGTGCTGGAAAAGGAGATGGTTAATTTCCTGTTTGAAGGCAAAGACGTGCACATTGAAGGCTACACGCCGCCAGAAGCGTAAACATTTTTGGCCTCCTCGTTGAGGCCGTTATCCAGGTCAGGCATATATTTCCAATGAATAAAAGATTGATAGCCCTGCTGGTGATTGCACCACTTTTGGCTTCCTGCTCCGGAAAAAAACAGCAGTCTCACGAAGAATGGGTTAAAGACACCAACGGGTTTGACATTTTGATGGGGCAATTCGCCCATAACATCGAAAACATTTGGGGTATTAATGAGGTTCTGATCGCCGGACCGAAAGATTACGTCAAGTACAGCGACAACTATTACACCCGCAGTCACATCAACTTTGAAAGCGGTAGCATCACGATTGAAACCATCGCGGGCACCGATCCCATGGCCAGTTTGCGCCAGGCGATCGTTACCACGCTATTGATTGGTGAAGATCCTGGCAACGTTGACCTCTATTCAGATGCCAACGATATCGTGATCAGCAAAGAGCCGCTGCTGTATGGTCAGGTGCTGGATAACACGGGACAGGCCATTCGCTGGCAAGGTCGCGCTGAAAACTTTGCTGACTATTTGATCCAAAATAAGCTGAAGCGCCGCACTTCGGGCCTGCATGTGATTTACTCGATCACCATTCCGATGGTGCCGAACCACCTCGACAAACGTGCGCATAAATATTTGCCGATGGTGCGCAAATCTGCTGAAGAGTATGGCGTGGATGCCTCACTGATTTTAGCGATCATGCAAACTGAATCGAGTTTTAACCCCTATGCGGTTAGCCACTCTGATGCGCTGGGTTTGATGCAGGTTGTGCAGCATACCGCCGGCGTTGATGTGTTCCGCATGAAGGGCAAATGGGGCAAACCGAGCCGCAGCTATTTGCTTGATCCCGAGAACAACATTGATGCGGGAACGGCTTATATCTCGATTCTGCAGAAGAGTTATTTAGGCGGAATTCAGGATCCGTTGTCACGTCGCTATGCGGTTATTACCGCCTATAACGGCGGTGCAGGCAGCGTATTACGGGTCTTCTCCAGTGATAAGGATCGTGCGTTCAATATCATCAATGGTATGTCGCCGAACGAGGTTTATCAGACGCTGACTAAGCAGCACCCCAGCTCTGAATCGCGTCGTTATCTGACCAAGGTGAGCACTGCGCAACGCAGCTACCGGCAGTTTTAATCACTCTCAGGCTCGAGCCCGAGAGACAACAGACGTTTCGTTCGTCAGGCCGTGGGAAAAATGAAACTGCCTAATTGCCGGGCGAACGAAACGAGCTCACCCGGTTACGGCAATAACAAAAGGCTGGCGGGCCACAACCCGCCGCAGCCCAGGCTGGTCCTAGCGGCCAGCCACCATCATATTTGCGACTAAATATTTGTTTCCAGTCCTGTCTTCTTCAGTGTAAACCCCCTGCAATTCTGGTGAGAAGCCTGGTAACAAATTCACGCCCTCTTCCAGAGCCAGGAAATAACGCTGTACCGCTCCGCCCCATACTTCACCCGGCACAACGCACAGCACGCCCGGCGGATACGGCAACGCACCTTCAGCAGCAATTCGCCCTTCGGCTTTGGCAATCGGCACCAGTTCAACGTCACCGCGAATGTACGCCTGATGCGCATCCTGCGGATTCACTTTCACCGCTGGCAGACCCTCCTCACGAAACATCATGCGCTGCAAACCTTTCACATTATGACTGACATAGAGATCATGCATCTCCTGACACAAGCGGCGTAGCGTGTATCCAGCATAACGTTTAGCATTCTTGCGATAGATAGTTGGCAGCACTTCAGCCAGTGGCGCATCCTCTTTCACATGCTGCTCGAATTGTGCCAGCATCGTCACCAAATGCGCCATTTTCTCTGGGCTTTCCGCAGGCGTCAGCAGGAACAGAATTGAGTTAAGATCGCACTTTTCTGGCACGATACCATTCTCGCGCAGGTAATTAGCCAGAATGGTTGCGGGTATGCCGAACGCTGCATATTCGCCGCTCGCTGCATCAATACCTGGCGTGGTCAGCAGTAATTTACAGGGATCAACACGGTATTGATCGCGATCGTAACCGGCAAAACCGTGCCATTTCGCGCCAGGTTCGAAGCTAAAATAGTGCAGATCGCGAGCGATCTCTTCTGTGGGTGCATCTTGCCAGGCTTTACCTTTTACGGTTTCCGGTACGAACGGCAGAATCATTTCACAGCGCTCAAAGATCGCTTTACGCGCCTCAATACCGATCATCACGCACTCATCCCACATGCGACGACCTGCATCGCCCTGATGCATTCTGGCGTTGATATCCAGTGCGGCGAACAGCGGGTAAAACGGGCTGGTCGAGGCGTGCAGCATGAACGCGTTGTTCAGACGTTTGTGCGGACAAAAACGCTTTTGCCCGCGAATATGGTTATCTTTTTTGTGAATCTGCGAGGTCTGCGAAAAGCCCGCCAGCTGCTTATGCACTGACTGCGTGACAAAAATTCCGGGATCGTTTTCGTTCAATTCCAGCGTCAGCGGTGAACACCCTTCCATTAGCGGAATAAACTGTTCGTAGCCCAGCCACGCTGAATCAAACAGGATGTAGTCGCAGAGATGGCCGATGCGATCCACCACCTGACGCGCGTTATAAACTGTACCGTCGTAAGTACCGAGCTGAATAATGGCAAGTCTAAACGGACGTGCATCGCTGGCACGCTGCGGGGCAACTTTCTGGATTTGCTGACGCAGATAATCCTCATCAAAACAGTGCGCATCAATGCCGCCGATAAAGCCAAACGGATTGCGGGCTGCCTCCAGATAAACCGGTGTAGCACCCGCCTGAATCAGCGCACCATGATGATTGGATTTGTGATTATTACGATCAAACAACACCAAATCACCCCGCGTCAGCAGCGCGTTGGTCACCACTTTGTTGGCACTTGACGTGCCATTCAGTACGAAATAGGTTTTATCCGCGTTAAAGACTTTGGCCGCATACTTCTGCGCGTCTTTTGCTGAGCCTTCATGGATCAGCAGGTCGCCCAGTTTTACATCGGCGTTGCACATGTCTGAACGAAATACGTTTTCGCCATAGAAATCATAAAACTGCCGTCCTGCCGGATGCTTTTTAAAGAACGCCCCGCCCTGATGTCCCGGACAGGCAAAAGTACTGTTTTGCATGTCGACATATTTGGTCAGGGTTTCAAAAAATGGCGGCAGCAGCTCAGATTCATAGGCCTGCGCAGCGGCTTCCAGCGCAGCCCACTCTTCGGGCTCGCCGTTTAATTCGCCAGTGACGCCAGGCAAATGCAGCACTTCTTCTTCAAAGGCATTGGTCACGAAGACCGGCAAATTGAAACCGGTGTGGCGTAACAGTGCCAGCACGCCACTGCGCGTATCAGCCAAAGAGACGACGACAGCCGCCACGTCGGTAAAATCAGTGTTGTCCAGCGTCACCACGTCGCGCGCGGTGTTGAGAGTCAAGTTAGGCGCCACAGCGGCGCTGGCAGCAATTTTTAGTGGTGTCATAGCACAAATCCCTAGCGTCAAGGATGAGTGGGTGCCAAAGGCACAGCAATGGGGATGATTCCCCGGCGAATAACGTCAGACGGATTAAACCGATAGACATCAGTAAAGTCAGATGAGCTCTGCCCTTACGCATGTCCAACAGCGTGCGTCAGGCTGGCCTCACCGCATGGTGAGCGAGGAGTGTGTCACTGAAATGATCGAGGGAAACAGCGCGCGCTTTCGCAGTAGCGAACGGGAACAAGTGCAAATGCGCATTGTACCGGCCATGGCGGCGTCCTCTGTAAAGATGAAAATGGGTGTCAAAAATTGGCGGTCATGATGTCACTTTTTTTAAACAGCGACAACCCGCCAGCGATAATTAATCAGTCAAAATGATAAATACGCAAGTCGTTGATAAATAATATTTTATTAAAATAACCAGAGAGTAAAACGCTTAAATATCTGCACCTTATGCAAATTTATGCAGCCGCGCATAAGGTGCAGTTACGTGCTACAACCAGTGTTGCGCCCGAATCCGTTCACCGTCACTAAAGCGTGATAAGCGGAAAGGATGAGGATCTACCGAGGGCGTGCTGCCTAATACGAGATCAGCCATGAGCTGCCCAGCGCCTGGCGCAATACCAAAGCCGTGACCAGAAAATCCGGTAGCGACGTAAAGTCCTTTCACTTCATCTACCGCAGAGATCACGGGGATCGCATCAGGCAGAGTATCGATCAAACCGCCCCAACTTTGTGCTACCGGCAAATTGGCCAGCGGCGGCAACACCTTGCCGAGAGCCTCCCGCATCCGCTGAACAATAGCCGGATCGATTTGCGGCTCCAGCACGCGAACCGCCTCATACACCGATCGCTTATCTTCCACGCCAGGCCGCCAGTTAACTAATTCATCGACAAAGCGTTTGCCTAAACGCAGCTTCAGCGCCTGGCGCTCAACCCAGTACGCCGGCATAAACAGTGGGCTGAAACGCAGCGAATCGGTCGTGATATCAGCGGTATTGGTGGCAGAACTGGCAACGGTTAACCCCCCGTCCAGCCGTTTGCGTAACGCTACGCTACCAAAACTGGCGCAAACGCCTGGATCGAAATCCACTGGCCGGGTGCGCAACACGGTAGATAAAACCTTAAGCTGCGGAAGCGTGACATCCAGCCCTTGCAGCAGCAATCGCGTCCAGGCACCACCCGCCGTGACCACTTGCTGACAGCGTATCGCGCCATGTTCGGTGATCACCGCATTGACGCGTCCATTGGTGCGTTCGATGGTGCGTACTGCACAATGTTGTTGCAGATTCAGGCCATGCTCCATTGCTTTCAACACCATCGCCGGTGCCGCTTTTTGCGGTTCTGCGCGACCATCTAGCGCGGTAAACAATCCGCCAATGAACTCGCCTTGTAACTGCGGCAGATGCTCACGTAATTGTGACGATGAGAGTAATTCACTGTGGATATCGTGCTGTTTAGCTTCGGCAATCCAGCGTTGATGGCGCGCATATTGCGCTTCGGTACGCGTCCCATAAACGATGCCGTTACGACGAAAACCGGTTTCACGCCCCAGCGTGGCGTTCATGTTTTCCCATAACTGCATACTGAGATTGATCAGCGGCAATTCACGCAGATCACGGCCTGTGCGACGACACCAACCCCAGTTACGACTTGATTGTTCTGCCGCTACGGTGCCTTTTTCCAGCAGCACCACACGAGTGCCGCGCTGAACCAGCGACAGCGCCGTAGCAACGCCAATGATCCCACCTCCAACGATGACGACATCGGTTTCCGTTGGAAAGTTATCTGATGAAGCCACCGCATCAACGCCTGGACCCATGATTGACCTCGTCAGTTAGTAGCTATCTTCTACCGTCCAGTTAACGGGAATTTCGGCGATGCTGGTGGTGCTCGGCAGCTCAAGCACAGTACGCACCAGATGCGCGATATCTTCCGGCTGCGTCATTTTTTCGGCTGAGATTTCAGTGAGTGCTGTTCCCATATCGGTGGCGACAAAACCGGGACAAATCGCCGTGCAGCGGATGCTATCGACATCGCCAATTTTGCGTAATCCGTGGGCCAGCGCTAAGGCGGCAAATTTACTCATTGAGTAGAGGCTGGAGCGCTCTGCTTTAACGCGTTTGCCCGACAGCGACACCAACATCACGATGCGTCCGGCGCCGCTGGCTTGCAGATGCGGCCAGACCAGGCGACTCAAGCGCATAGGCGATTTAACGTTGACGTCAAAAGTACGGTCAAACTCATCATCACTGGCTTCAAGGATTGAAACGGGCAACATCATACCGGCGTTGTGAACCACGGCATCGATGCGGCCAAATTTCTCGATAGTCGCCCTGATCCAGGCTTTTTCGCTGTCGGGATCAAAGGCGTCAAAAGCGCATATCAGCTGGCTTTCTTCGTCGGTAATCGGTACATCGTTTGGCGAGCGGCACCCCAAACTCACCGCCCAGCCGTTGGCCAGTAAGTTAGCGGCAATCGCTGCCCCAATACCGCGGCTGGCACCGCTGATGAGTGCGACTTTCTTGCCAGAAATAGACATGTTTTAGCTCCTGATGTTTGTTATGAGGAAGACGCTGCCCCAGGCTCGCTCTGAAAGCGCATGTGGCAGCATCGCCTTCCCCCGCTTCATGGGAAAAGACCGGGATGGGGAAAAGCCAGCACAATCCTCTGAGGAAGATCATGCAAAATTCTCGCCTACATCGACGCACGTAACCGCGTATCGAGTGGACTTAGCAGCGGCTCAATTTCTGCCACTTCCTGTTTAAGCAGCGCTACATAGCGCTGACAAACGTCATCATTAAGCCGTGGGGACAAAAAAGTCAGGCCGAGCGAACCGACTACGCCCGCCCCTGCCACGCGGATTGGCACTGCGATACCGGCAATACCCGGTATCAGTTCGCCTGTATCCAACGCGTAACCCTGTTCTGCTGTCTCCGCGATCCAACGCGCTAAACGTGGCGGTGTCAGCATTGGCCAGCTCTCGAGCCGCGCCTGATTTCGCTGCAACATCTCCTGCTGCTGTTCAGTGTCGAGAAACGATAAAATCGCCAGGCTTCCTGGCCCTAATCCCAGCGGCACCGAACCGCCCACCGAGCCGGTCAGCGTTTGCATTTGATATTCACTGTCGTAGCGATCAATACAGACCGAATCATCACGATCGCGTGCCATTAACATGGCCGTTTCGCCGGTCTGCTTGCGCAATCGCTCCAGCGCTGGCTGAAACTGACGGCGCAATCCCGGGCCACGCGCAGCCTTCGCCCCGAAAATGAGTAATTTGGTGCCCAGCCGATAGCACTTGTCACCCTGAATTTTGTGCAGCAACTGATGCTCCACCAGCGAATTCAAAATGCGATGGCAAGTCACTTTATTCAGTCCCGATAATTCGCATAACGATTTCAGCGTTAAGCCTTCACTGCCCGCATCTGCGACAAAATCGAGCAGCGTGACTGCCCGATCAAGTAACTGCACGCCATTTTTTCCTGCGCTATCGCTCATCCTGTTCGCCCCAATAAGTTCCATAATGTGAAACTTTTAATTATAAGATTTCAATATATGGTTTTTTGTTGACTAAATATCTATCAGATTTCATATTCGATTGACAAGTGAGTCGCACTTTTTGCCCATCTGCGAACCCTAAATTGTCTTTAAGACGACAGTGACGCAGTGCAAAAACGACGCGTATCCCTATAAAAAACATCATAAAACCTGCAAACCATCACTACCGAAGGATAAGAAAATGACAAAACATCGTATGCGTTTTCTGGCCACGTCACTGTTGCTGCTGGCTGCTCCCGCCATTACCTATGCCGACACGCTTTCTGATATCAAAAGTCGTGGTGTGCTTACCGTCGGCGTGAAAAATGATTATCCACCTTACGGCTACATGGATAACGACGGCAAAACCGTGGGCTTTGAAATCAGCCTGGCGCGCTATATCGCCAACGAATTACTGGGTTCACCAGACAAAATCAAATTGGTGCCGGTCAACGCGTCGAACCGCATCCAGTTTTTAAACGCGGGTCAGATCGACATGATCATGGCCACGCTGGGCGTGACGCCTGAGCGTGCCAAAGAGATCGACTTCAGTGAAGAGTACGTCTCCGCCGCGGGCCCTTCTATCCTGGCGCGTAAAACTGCGAAATTCACCCAGTGGGAACAGCTGAAAGGCCAGAAAATCTGCGGCATTCAAGGCTCTTACTTCAATAAAACCGTGACCCAGAAGTATGGTCTGCAACTGGTGAACTTTACCGCACTGCCAGAAGCCTATCGTGCATTGCAGGACAACCGTTGCATTGCGATGGTGTTTGACGACATGACGCTGCAAAACAAAACCCATGAGGCGGGCTGGACTGATTACAAAATTGCCGTAAAGCCCTATGAGTTCACCCCAATGGCAGGTGGCGTGCGCAAAAATGACACCGCTTTCCTGGCCGCAGTGAACAAAGCGATCGTGAAAGCCGAAGGCGAAAACAAGCTCATCGAATGGGAAAAAGCGTTCGACATGCCGAAATCGCCGTACCTTGAAAAACGTGCAGAAGCGGCTCGCACAGCGGCGAACTAAGGCCTGACTATGTTTGGACTCGACTATTCCTGGCTGCTGGATCCGGTGTATCAGCAGTGGCTATTTCAGGGGGTGATACAAACGCTGGAGCTGGCAGCGCTTTGCTCACTGCTGGCGATCCTCATTGGTCTGGCAGGCACGCTGGCGCTGACGTTAAAGCTGCCGTGGCTGGATGCCGCCATTGAGCTGTTTGTTGAGCTGTTCCGCAATACGCCGCCGCTGCTGCAAATGCTGTTCTTTTATTTCACGCTGACGCAGATCGGTTTTACGCAGGAGGATCCGCTAACCGGCTTGCAGGTGCCGCTGGTCAGCGCCTTTATGTCAGCGGCCCTTTCACTCAGCCTGTTTGGTGGCGCGTTGTGCATAGAAGCCTTTCGATCAGGATTCGATGCTATTCCTAAAGCCACGCTGGAAGCGGCGCGTTCACTCGGCTACTCGCGCTGGGGCCTGTTTCGTCATGTACAGGTTCCCATTGCATCACGTATCTGCCTGCCGCCGCTGACCAATGTGTTAACCAATCTGTTTAAAACCACCTCGCAAGCATCGGTGATTACCGTGCCTGAACTGATGTACGCCGCCGGACAGATTTATAACGACACCTTTCGCACGCTGGAAGTGATGCTGTTGGTACTGGTGATTTACGTGGTGCTGGTGAGTGCGCTGGTGTGGCTGATTGGCTGGGTTGAACGTCGCCTCGCCTACCCAGGATATGGAGGCTAAACATGGACATGCTTTACCAAAAACGCAAAACCCAGACCAAGCAGGCCTTTTTCATCCTGACGCTGCTGGGTTTACTGTTTAGCATCTTCAACGATCCCGGCGGCGAATGGCATCAGGTTTGGCAGAAACTGCCGCTGCTGCTGACCGGATCGATGCAGGGCTGGCCGCTGAGCGGCGGCTTCGTGCTCAACATCTTTATCAGCATCGTCAGTATGGCGATCGCCACCGTGCTCGGTCTGTTTCTTGGGCTGGCGATGATGGCGAAACGGCGCTGGTTAAGCCTGCCCGCGCGTGCGGTGATGAACTTTCTGCGTAACGCGCCGTGGTTGGTGCTGCTGTTTTCAATGCTTTATCTGCTGCCTTATCGCGTGGAATTGCTGGGTCTTCACTTCACTTTTTCGCCGCTGTTCAAAGCCATTATTGGCTTGAGTTTGCCTACTGCCGCTAACTTCGCCGAAGTGATCCGTGGTGCGGTGAACTCGGTGCACAGCGGACAATGGGAGTCTGCACGCTCGTTTGGTTATAGCCAGTGGCAGATTTATCGCATCGTGATTTTACCGCAGGCGCTGCGCCGCATCATTCCCGGCTGGATGAACCTGTATGCGCTGCTGGCCATTTCCACTGCGCTGGCTACCGTCACTGGCGTGCAAGAGGTCGTTACGCTGCTGCGCACCACGCTGGCAACCGAAAGCGAAAGCACGCTGGTTTATTTCTACGTCACCGTGCTGCTGATGTTCTTCTGCTATTGCTACCCGATCGCCCTGCTGGCGCGTCGACTGGAAAACAACACCAAAGGGGATGCCCTATGATCGATCGCGTCTCGTCCCTGATTGAACTGGACACCATTTATAAATCTTTCGGCAAAACCGAGGTGTTGAAAGGCATTTCGCTGGAGGTCGCCAAAGGCGAAGCGGTCTGCATTATCGGGCCGTCCGGCTCGGGTAAATCCACCATTCTGCGCTGCATAAATGGTTTGCTGCCGATTGATGAAGGCTTTGTGCGCGTGGGTGAACATCGCGTTCATGAGATCAACAGCGAAAAAGCGATGCGCCCGCTGCGTCATCAAGTGGCGATGGTGTTTCAGCAGTACAACCTTTTTCCGCATCGCACGGTACTCGACAACGTGATGATGGCACCGATGCAAGTATTGAAACATGAGCGTGAAGCGGTGCGCGAGCGCGCGATTCGTCTGCTTGAAAAAGTGCGGCTAAGCGGTAAAGAGAGCCGCTATCCCGGTGAGCTTTCAGGCGGACAGCAACAACGCGTCGCGATTGCGCGTGCGCTGGCGATGCAGCCGGAAATCATTCTGTTCGATGAAGTGACAGCCGCACTCGATCCAGAAACCGTGAAAGAGGTGCTGAATACTATTCGCGAGCTGGTGGATGAAGGGCTGACCTGCCTGCTGGTGACGCACGAAATGCGTTTCGCCCGCGAAGTCTCGCATCGGGTTTGCTTTACCGATGCCGGCAAAATTGTGGAGATGGCGCCACCGGCGCAGCTCTTTGACGATCCGCAGGATGCACGCACCCGCGAGTTCCTCGGTCAGGTGTTGTAACAGTGAAGAGAGAGATCATGTCCGATCAGGCCATTTTTACTGAAGATTTCAAAACCACGCCCTATTGGTGGGACGCTGCGCCACCGGAAACCTGTCTGGATGCGCTGCCTGCCCGCGCAGACGTCGTTATAGTTGGCTCCGGCTTCGCCGGTTTAAATGCAGCCGTTGAGCTGGCGCGTCACGGAAAAAACGTGGTAGTGCTGGAGGCTAATGAACTCGGCAGCGGCGGCAGCACGCGCACCGGCGGCATGATCAGCAGCGGACAAAAATTGGTGGTTGGCGGCGCGATAAAAGGCATTCCACCCGACCTGTTTCAGCACATGATTGCCGACTCCATCGCGTCGTTCGCGTTTATTCAGACGTTAGTGCGCAGTGAACAGCTGGATGCCGATCTGTTTATCGGCGGACGCTACTTCGGCGCGCATACGCAGAAGCAGCTTGCCAGCCTGTATGAAATGGGCGATATCCTACACCGCGTAACGGGCGTGACGGTACACAAAGTGGATCAGGAAAATCAGGCGGCGATCATCGGCTCACGCTTTTATCACGGCGGCATTCTGGTGGATGAATATGGCGGCGTGCATCCTGGCAAGTACAATCGGGCGCTGCGGGCGCTGGCGCGTCAGCATGGCGCGCAGCTGTTTTCACATGCGCGAGTAAAAAGTGTGAAAACAGAAGGCGGCGGCAAAGTGGTGTATACCGAACGCGGCACCGTTCAGGCCGAATCGGTGATTTTCCTGACCAACGGCTATACCGAAAAGGACGCCACGCCAAATCTGGCGAAACGCATTGTGCCGGTGAAGAGTTATCAAATTGCTACTGAGCCTTTGCCGCGAGAGTTACTGGAAAGATTGATTCCCAGCGGCAGGATGATCACCGACAGTCGCCGCGATCTCATTTATACGCGTCCTTCCCCGGACGGCACGCGCCTGCTGTTTGGGTCGCGCCCCGGCATGATGGATTGCGATGAGAAAACGGCAGCGATCCGCATTCGCCAGCGCATGCTGGCGATCTGGCCGGAACTCGCACCCTATCGTATCAGTCACGCGTGGAGCGGGTTTGTAGGAATGACGCGTGATAAAACGGCTTACGCCGGTGAAATGGACAATGCGCGCTTCGCCGTGGGTTGTAACGGCAATGGCGTGGCGCTGATGAGCTGGCTAGGCTTTCGCGCCGCACAGAAACTGCTTGGCACCGAACCGCGGCCCTTATCGTTTGAACGCAGCAACTTCCGGCCTATTCCGCTTTATAACGGTAAACCATGGTTTGTTCCGCTGGTCAGCGGATGGTATCGACTGCGCGATGCGATTGATAAGGTACGAGATTAGGTGAGTTGGTGCTGGCTGTCCCCCACCTCGGTCCTCCCCCACATGTGGGGGAGGAAGATGCTGCTATATGTTAGTAAGGAAGCGGCTTGTGGCGGTGCCTCCTTCCCCACACGTGGAGGAGGAAGATGCTGCTATATGTTAGTGAGGAAGCGGCATGTGGCAGCGTCTCCTTCCCCCGTCAAAACGGGGGAAGGTTGGGATGGGGGACAGACGACGCCTCACGTTAAAGGCGCGACGCTGAGATTAACGACGCCAATCCCTACCGAAATCCGCCATGGAAGCGTAAACTCGTTGATCTCTTTCCAAACCTGCCGGAGGCTGCATGTTTAAGGCACTGGTCATTGAAAATGACGAACAAGGTTACCGTTCACTGCTGAAAGATCTCCCCGAATCACAACTGCCCGATCAAGACGTCACACTCGACGTTAGCTACTCCACTCTGAACTACAAAGACGCCTTAGCTATCTGCAATAAAGGCCCTATCGTGCGTCAATTCCCGATGGTACCCGGCATCGATTTTGTTGGTCGTGTAACCTCAAGCCGCCATCCCGACTGGCAACACGATGACGTTGCGCTACTCACCGGTTGGGGCGTTGGAGAAAAATATTGGGGCGGGCTGGCGCAAAAAGCCAGCGTATCTGGCGACTGGTTAGTGCCGCTGCCGAGCACGCTAAGCCCTTTGCAAACCATGGCTATTGGCACCGCAGGTTTTACCGCAATGCTGTGCGTGCTGGCGCTGGAGAAACAGGGCGTTAAACCCGATCATGGCCCGGTATTGGTGACAGGTGCCAGCGGCGGCGTGGGCAGCTTCAGCGTCAACTTGCTGGCTCGACTCGGTTTTAACGTCATCGCGTCCAGCGGTCGCGCCAGCGACGAAGAGTATTTGATCACTACACTCGGCGCATCGTCAGTTATCGATCGCGCTGAACTGGCAGAGCCCGGCAAACCGCTGGCTAAAGAGCGCTGGGCGGCGGCGATTGATAGCGTCGGCAGCCATACCTTAAGCAATGTGCTAGCCGCAACTCAGCGCGACGGCGTTGTCGCCGCTTGCGGCATGGCGCAAGGTCTGGATCTGCCCACCAGCGTGGCGCCGTTTATTTTGCGCGGCGTCACCTTAGCGGGCGTTGACAGCGTAATGTGCCCTAAAGCGCTGCGCCAGCAGGCGTGGCAACGCCTTGGTGAAATCCTCGACACCACGCAGCTCAGCAAATTTACGCACGTCATTCCGTTGAGTGAAGCGCGGCAAGGCGCGCACGATCTGCTGGAAGGTAAAGTGCGCGGTCGGTTGATTGTCGATTGCCGCTGAGGCTTTGCGGTTGCCCACATATTGCTGTTAACCCTTCATAGCAATAATGGTTTCGTAAAAATGCGCCTGAATGTGGCGCATTTTTCTGGCTTCAGCGGGAAGGTTGAAGGCGTTTGATTAAACCGTTGATAGCAAACAGCGCGCCCTGCTCCATCACCTCTTTTGGTTCGCCGTCAAATTGCTGACATTCCGCGTAGATGTCGCCGTTCGCCAGTTTCCAACCGACCCAAATGGTGCCTGCGGGCGTGCCATCTTCGCCCCCGTCAGGTCCTGCATAGCCGCTGATGGCCAAACTAACGGGCTCTTTGGACCGATCGCAGGCCCCCTGCGCCATCTCGCGTACGGTGTGTTCACTCACCGCGGTGTATTGTTCAAGCACCCTTTCGCTCACACCCAGCAAACGCACTTTTGCGCTCTCGCTGTAAGTGACAAAACCGCTGGTATAAAAGTTGCCGCTGTTCTCAACCGCCGCCAGCGTCATGCTGATGAGACCGGCAGTACAAGATTCTGCGGTGGCAAGATGCAGACCAGAAGATAATAAAATTTTACCTAATTTTTCAGCAGCCTCGTTTAGCGTATTCGCCATCGTTTTCTCCCTGTTTATTGACTGAATAGAGAAAAGTATGGCTGAAAAAAAACAGTTGGCAGCTAAGACAAGGTAATGTTTTATAAGCGAAACGGCCTAAACCCGCAGCTGAATATGTGGTCGCCCACTTTCAGCATGTGGCGTTATCTGCAATTCGGCCTGATACCAGCGCATCAGTGTTGCTTCCGTCATCACCTGCTGCGGTGTGCCCTGCGCCACTAATTTGCCCTGATGCAGCAGCAAAATACGATCGGCCCACAGTGAAGCCAGATTGAGATCGTGCAGCACGGTGCAGACGCTAAAGTCACCTTTGCGCGTGAGTTTATGCAGCAAGCGCAGCGTCTGCTGCTGCCAGAACAGATCCAAGGCCGAAGTCGGCTCATCGAGAAAAAGCCAGCCTCGCGGCGCGCCATCCTGCCACAGCTGCGCCAGCACGCGCGCCAACTGCACGCGCTGCTGCTCCCCGCCGGAAAGCTGACGATAATCGCGCTGCGCCAGCGCATCACATCCGGTCAACATCATCACCTCTGCAACAATCGCAGCCGACTGCGTTGATGGCCAGGGCGCGCGACCCATTGCCACCACTGACGCCGCCGATTGCGAAAAGGTCATGGTGTTTTGCTGACGCATTACCGCGCGTCGTCGTGCCAGCTGCTCACGCGGCCACTGATCTAACGGGCGATCGTCAAGGCGGCATTCCCCACGATCCGGGGACAGGAAACCGGTTAACAGGCGTAACAACGTTGATTTCCCCGCGCCATTGGGGCCGATCAGCGCCACCATTTCACCGGCGTTAAGCGTGACATCCAGATTATCGATCAGCATCCGTGTGCCGCGCGCAAAATGCAGTCCACTAGCCTGAAGCTGCTTCATCATTCCATTCCTCGCTGCTGGCGCAGGATCAACCAGAGAAACCAGGGTCCACCAATCAGGCTGGTCAGTAATCCCACCGGCATTTCAGCGGGTATCACCACCGTGCGCGCCAGCGTATCCGCCAGCAGCAGCAGAATACCGCCTGCCAGCGCCGAGCCCGGTAACATCCAGCGGTGATCGTTGCCCAGGCAAAAACGCATCACATGTGGCACTACTAAGCCAACAAAACCGATAATCCCGCTGACCGATACGGCGGTGCCAACCAGTAACGCGCTGAGCACCAGCAGTTGGCGCTGGGTGCGTTTGACATCAATACCCATGTAATGCGCATCTTCTTCACCCAGTTGCAGCAAGTTGAGGCGACGCGCACGCGTCTGCAGCAGCAGCAGCGCTGGCACAATCAACAGCGCACAAACCAACAACGAAGGCCACTGCGCCTGACTTAAACTTCCCATGCCCCATAGCGAAAGCTGACGCAGTTGCTGATCGTTGCTCAGCCATGAAAGCACGCCGACCGCTGCACCACACAAGGCATTAATGGCAATGCCGACCAGCAGCAACCGCGACAAATTGCCGCGCGCCAGACGACTAAAGCTGAAGATCAGCAGCGTCACCAACAGGCTGCCAAGAAACGCAGCGACTGTCGGGAGCCACATCGCTAACATTGCTGGCAGCGCCAGCGGGATGACGATGGCTAGCGCCACCGCTAAACCCGCGCCGCTGCTGATGCCAAGCAATCCGGGATCGGCCAATGGATTGCGAAACAGCCCTTGCATCACTGCGCCCGATACCGCCAACGCCATACCCAACAGCACCGCCAGCAACACGCGCGGCAAGCGAATGTTCAGCCAGATTTGCCAGCTGATATCGCTGAGCGGCGCTTGCCACAGCGCACGCAGCGACAGCGACATGGCACCGAGATTCGCCGCAATCACCATCGCCACCAACATGCTGATCAGCATCAAGAGCAGCCAGCGCAGATTAATCATGCCGGATGGCTTCTGCCGCACGGCGCAATTTGACAATAGCCTGCGGCGTATCCAGACCAAAACCCAGCAGCGCCATGGTATCGATCACCAGCAAATTGTGATGCTGCCCGGCGGGCGTTAGTGCCAGCCCCGGCAGTTGCCACAGTTTCTCTTCATTGCCGAACGTTTTCAGGCCGTCATCCCCAATCACCACTAAATCGGGCGCAGCAGCGACCACACCTTCCTGTGACAGCGCCTGATAATGCGGTACTGAAGCCATGGCGTTCACCAAGCCCGCACTGCGAATAGCACTATCTGCAGCAGTTTGATTACCCGCCGCCAGTGATTTCATGCCGCTGTTCGCCATGATAAACAGCACTTTGACCGGTAATCTCTGTTGCGGAAGTTGCGCCAGCTGCTTCTCAACCTGTGCTTCCAGGGTTTGTGCCTGGGCTTCACGATTCAGCGCTTTGCCAATGGCAGCAATCTTTTTCGGAATAGCTTGCACGCTGTTTTCGCCGGTTATCTCCACCACTTTCACACCCGCTTGCTCTACTTGCTGCAACACCAGCGAAGGCTTAGCCAGCTCACTGCTTAACACCAACGTCGGTTTCAGCGCCAGAATGCCCTCGGCGTTGAGCTGGCGCATATAGCCGATGTTCGGCAATCTATTCGCCTGCGCCGGTTGCTGGCTGGTGCTGTCGCGGGCGATCAGATTTTGCTGAGCATCCAGCGCATAAACGATTTGTGTGACGTCACCGCCAATCGACACCACCCGCTCCGCCGCAAACGAGGGAAGCGCCACCAGCACCATCAATAACAGCGATTTCATGCGGCGTCTCCCGCCGCACGCAGCGAGTTGACCTGCTCACGCCAGCGCGCCTGCTCCGGCGTGCCTTCGCTGCGCTGACCATACAGCTGCGCAATTTGCGTGCCGTCGGCGGCGAACAGTTCCAGACTTGTGACAAAACCATCGCCGCTGGGTTTGCGTGTTACCCAGCTTTCGCTAATGTGGTTTTCCATGAGGTGCAGCGTAAATTGCGGATTGAAGATGTTGATCCAGTTTTCCATTGGCATCAGTTTTTCTACAACGCCGGTAAAGATCTGAGTACAGCCGCGATTGCCGACAAAAATCATGATTTCATTGGCATCCTGCAACGTCAGATTCAGCACTTTCGCCAGCGCATCATTGCTGACTTGCCAGGCGAGATCGTCACCCGCAGCGCGGAATGCCTGCTGGCGCGAGACATTGTGACGCTTCAACAGGCCAAAGAATTGATGCACGTCAGTCATCGCGCGCCATTCGTTGTCGATAGCGGCTGCATCAACGTTGCGATTGCGTTCCGCAGCCGTAAACGGCTGAACGCTAATCGGTGCGCTATTTTCTTGAGCAAAATTCGCGATCAATGCCTGCCACGCGGCTTTGTCGCTGTTGTCTGTCATATAGACTTTCAACACGGCATCGCCGTGGCGATCAAAGATCTGAATGCTTTGGCGTTCGCCATGCGCAGTTTGCTCACGCAATGCGAACGCGCTCTGCCACTGCGACGGAAACAGGCGCAAATCCAACGCGCGTGGATTAAGAACTAAACCACCGTGACCGCCTAAATGCAGGTTTTTATATTCTCCGAGATGCTCATGTACCGCATATTCATTGCGGGTGATGCTTTTGGTTTCACCGACCGCTTCCAGCGCAGCCAGCAGCGCCGGGAAATCACTTTTTATCGCCTGCGCGTCGTGCCCGATACGCGCTTCGCAGAGCTGTGCTTCGCTGATGCCCATCAGCGCTGCCAGATCGCGGGCATACTTCTTCGGCTGTTCACCCTTCAGGGCTAAATAGTGTTGGTAAGTCTGGTTCATTGCGCGTTGTTCCCATGAATGTGCCCTGCTTTATCGCAGGGCTAAATTATTATCAGAAGTCGACATTAACACCCAGTTGGAAGGTGCGGCCTGGCATCACCGCCAGCGATTGATCGTTGCGATCCTGTTGTGAATCACTGGTCAACTCACGGCTGCTGAGGTAATCCCAATATTTCCGATCGGTGAGGTTATAGAGGCCGCCGCTCAACTTAACGTTTTTAGTGACGTTCCAGTACGCGGTCATATCCACCATGCCATAACCCGGCACACGCATATAATCAGTGCTGGAATCCGTTATGGCGTTACCTGTATTGGTGAAGCTTTCCCGGTTCGTCGCTGTCGCTTTCTTGCCTTTCACGAAAGTAGCGGTGACTGCCGCACCATAACCGCGATCAACGTCATCCCACGCCAGGCCAACGATGGCTTTCATCGGCGCTACGCTCTCCAGATCGACATAACGGTCGCCAAGGTAGCTCGACTTCGCTGCGCCCTGGGTGTAACCGAAGGCCAGATTGGCGCTCAGACCATCGACCTGCTGGAACCAGGTGCCGAAGTTAATTTTGCTACTGATTTCCGCACCGTAAATGTATGCCTTATCGCGGTTCTCAGCTTCATAAGTGGTGTAAATGTTGCTCGGTACATTAACGAATTTATCGGGATTGCCTGAACGGGTGTAACGGGTAAAGGCAATGAAGTTTTTATAGTCGTTATAGAAGGCAGCCGCGTTGATGCTGACGCCTTCGGTCAACAGACCTTTCACGCCCCATTCGTAGTTATTGCTGGTTTCGGTTTTAAGATCGGGATTACCTATCAACGCATATTGCGCTGTGCCGGCATAGCTGGAACCCAGGTTCCACGAACCATACAGCTGGGTGTCATTCGGGAACTGCGCGCCACGGCTATATTGCAGATAGGTCATTAGCGTTGGTGTCAGATCATATTGGAAAGCAATTGACGGCAGAACCTGTGTATCGGTGTTCGCAGATCCGTACAGCGCTGACACGTCTGAGGAGTCGAGCGCGCTGCTGTTGGTGGTCAAGGTGGAGACATCTCGCGGCTTGGTGTTCTGGTACATCACACGTACGCCCGGAATCACCGCGAAATTATGACTGTCGAAGTCAACGTTGATCTTATCCTGTACGTAACCGCCCACCGTGTAGCTACGGCTGTTGGCCTGTGGCTGCATGATCACACTATAAACACTTGGCGTAGGCGATTGGCGGAACGGACGTTCGGTGTCGATCAGGCGTGCGTTAAGGCCGCCGCTCAGTTCATGACGACCTATACTCTTCGCCAGCCGCGTGTCAAAGCCGTAAGTATCGCTGTTGTAATCGGAGTAAACCGTTTGATAGGCGCTGGCGCTCGACGGCATGTAGGTGTTGTCATGCGCTTCAGTTTTCTGCCAGTAAACGCGCGTGATCAGGCTGTCGATAACATTGTTATACGGCGTGTATTCATCACTCAGGCTCGCGCCGAAACGGCGCGTGTCACTTTGCTGCTGCGCAGTGCCCCAAACGGTATTACCGGATGTATCCCAACTGTCGTAATGCGAATGATTGGTTTTGTGGTAGTAATCCAGCGTCGCGCTGAGTTTGTGCTCATCATTGGGTTGCCAGATGCCGGAAGTCATAAAGGCATCGGAGTGCCAGTTCGCTGGGTAAGCGTCAAGCTCGCCGCTGTTGTTTTCGGTTTCCTGCCCGTCGCGACGGCTGTAAACGAAAATACCGCGCAGCTCATCATCGCCCGCCGCAGCGGTAATGCCGTTGTGCCAGCTACGGTTGGAAGAGTCATAATCGCTTTGGTAACCGAAGTAGGTTTCCTTACCCGGACGCAGGTAATCATCCGCTGTTTTGTTGCGGAAAGAGACATTACCGCCGATTGAGGTGTTGGGTTGATCGACCGCCGTTGCGCCCTTTTCAATGTCGATGCGGCCAAACATATAGGGATCAATGTAATCACGACCGATGCCAAAGCTGTCGAGGCCGGCACGTCCAACATAGCTGCGTCCGGTGGCTTGCGGCAGCGGAATGCCATCTACGTCCAGACCTACACGGTTACTTTCCAGCCCACGAATGTTGTAACCCGTATAACCCGCGCGGTCGAAACCACTTTTTCCAGCAGACGAACCGCCGCTGGAGCCGGTTGCGCTGATCAGCGGTTCGTAACGCATGATAGAACCAAAGTCGTTTGCACCACGCTGACGCAGCTCTGCCGCAGAGAGCGAGGTTTTGCTGCCCGCCCGTTTTTCGTCTTGGGGTGCGTTAACGGTCATTACCGGTTCGTTGCTGCTGCTTTTGCTGGCTGAAAGTGCAAGAACCGAAGGATCCGAGCTGGCGGTGTAGCCGCAGGCTGTATGAATTGCAGAGGCGATCAGCGCCGTTTTAAACAGCCGCTGTGGCGTAATTCCCTGAAAAAGTAGTGACATGAGCGCGAAAGTCCTGATTAATTGTTAGTATTCGCTCACACGCTTGCAGACAGTATCAAAAGATGGCTTCGCACAATAAAGCCATAAAAAAATTGAACTTATTTTTAGGTATGAATTATTTGCCGAGAATCTAATGCAAGTGGTAATCATTATCAATAGCATTTACATTAAGAGGGTTCTTACAGCGCACATTTTGTTAATCTGCATTTCTAAGTGAATAATCAACATTTTATTGAGGTAATCCCCATGACGCCGAAACCGACCATCGAAATACATTACTGCACGCAATGTAACTGGCTAATGCGTTCAGCATGGATGGCGCAAGAGCTGCTGCACACGTTTGCCGACGATCTCGCGTCGGTGACGCTGAAACCAGGCACTGGCGGGATATTTGAAATTAAGGTCGATACTTTTTTGTTGTGGGAGCGCAAGCGCGATGGTGGCTTCCCCGATGCTTCAATGCTGAAACAGCGGGTGCGCGATTACTGTTTTCCAGAACGCTCGCTGGGGCACGTTGACAGGAAAAAGCCTGACGCCAACGCATAACATTGAGGTGAATGAGAAGATTTACTTAGTGCAGCGCTAAAAACAGAGAGATCACAACCAGACGTGTTAATCAGCTGGTTGTGATTTTTTTTGCCGCTTCGTTGAGGGTTGAAATGATGCTCTGCAACGTCTCTTCTGAAATATCTTCCTGCGAAAGGCGACTATTTAACGCCGCTTTCATCTGATGGATCGCTTGATCAACATCAGGAATAGAACGATTATTCACCAAAATCGCCAGCGACGTTAAGCGTTCAATCAGACTAGCGATATGCTCGCGGTTCTCTTCCAGCAATGCACGTCCGGCCGCCTTTAACGCATAAGCTTTACGTGATGCCTGCGCATCAACCACGCGAATGGCATCCATCTCTTCCAGCAGCGTCAGGTTCGGATAAATAATGCCGGGACTGGGGGAATATTCGCCTTTGGACAGTTCCTCAACCGATTTAATCAGTTCGTAGCCGTGCGCGGCATTCAGCCCAAGAAAGTGCAGCATCAACAGGCGAATATCACTGGCATCCAGCATTTTTTCCCGACGTTTACGACGCCCGCCACAGCTTCCTGAACGCGGTGCGCTGTCGCGATGACATGAGAATGCTGAGTCCTGTTTCATTGCCTGCCTGGAGATGGGGAAAAGGAGGTTGATAGTAGTCTGCCGCCTGGCAAAATTCAACACAGGCGGCGGGGAGCGCTACTTCTGGTGCCAATAGGCAACGGCACGTACGTAAGCGGGATCGATACCGCGATCTACAGTGAAATAGTCGCTGAGCGTTTTGACGAAATTGCCTTCACCGGTCAGCCAGATGAAAGACTCATCCTGCGGAATAGTGATATTGTCCAGCGCGGCGATCAGCGTGCCCAGGTTTTCACTTTGCATGGTGCCGTTACCGAGCCAGCTGACATTCACCTCGGCCAGATCCGGCAGATAACCGCGCCCGGTTTGCTCGTCGGTGTAAGCGAAAAGATGCAGCGCTTCAGCCTGCAGATCTTTTTTACGACGCTTAAAAGCCGGTAAACCGGTTTCGTCACAGACATAAAGCTGGAAAGCGTAATCCGTTGGAACCACCAGCGAACCACGCGGGCCGCCCATGATTAGCGTGTCGCCAATTTTTGCTCGCGTTGCCCAATCGCTGGCGACACCGCTTTCATGAATATAAAAATCGATGGTGAGGGAAGATTCACCATCAAACTCCAGCGGCGTATAATCACGCGCCGGAGGACGCACGCCCTCTTTCCATACGATGCCTTCATCAGTCATCTGCGGCAGCGCTAACTCGCCGCTACCCGCTTCAGGGAAAAAGATTTTGATGTGATCATCAAAACCGGGCGAGTTAAAGCCAGCCAGATCGCTACCCTTAAAAACGATGCGCCAGAAATGATTGGCGACCTTGGTTTTACTCGTCACGGTGATGTGGCGAAAACGTAATTCGTTTCGCACGCGCTGTGGCGCACGGCCTGGGATCTCTTTCTTGTTATCTCGCAAAAGTCAGCTCCTGTCACGATGCAGATTGTCAGCGCCACAGCGCATTACACCGCTAGCCACCGCAACCCATTTTCCGGTTATGAAATCAAAATCATTCTCATCTAACGCCAGTAAGATAGCTATGATATATCTTAACCACAATGACGAAAAATGCGATCGGCACGCCTAAAACATATTTTATGAATTGGGAGAAGCGCAATAAAAGGTGTGAAGTGACGCAGGAAGAGGCGACTTAAAAAGAGGAGGAGAAGTGCGTCGAAGTACAGAGAAGCGGGTCAGAAAGCCTGATTTACGGCTCGCTAATAACAGATGAGCGCGTAACAGGACTCAGGTAAAAGCCGTTCATGCGTATGTGCCTGAAGCGGAGCTTAAAGCACATATCACGTTTGCACGCGCGCGTGTTCTGTCAGATTAAAACGTATCGGCAAAACCTGCTGTAGCGGGATTACCCTGACTGTGTTGCGGCAACTGACCATCACCCAGAATTTCATGCTGAGTACCCTGCGAATGCGGGTGCAGCCCAGCAGGCGGATTAAAAGGTTCAGCCATCTGCGCCATAGCAAGAGCTGGGATGGCAGAAAGCGCCGTAACAAGGAACAACATTGAGAGTCGCATAGTTGAGGTCTTTATCATTTTTAGCCGGAAGCGGCCTGAATTGCAGATGAATATTCCAGCCCTGAAGGATGGTTGCCCGATGAATGCGCAACGTCAGGGTTTCAAGAGAGGATTTTACGCCAGAATCGGCGATTTTTTTATAAAATCGTGCGGTTAGTCACAGATTACCGCACGAATTATGCATTTAGTCTTTTGTTACCGGAATGGCGAACACGCCGATCAGCCAATCTGGCTTGGAGGCTTTAAGATCTAAACGCAGCAAATCTTTACCCGGACGGCGCGCCACACCCAGTGCTGGCAGGTGCAGGTAATAAATATCGGAGATAAAACACGTGAGCTGTTCCGGTGTACCACTCCAGCGGATCATCGCATACAGGCCGCGATTCGCCGTCCAGTTCACGACTTGCGAACTCAGCTTTTCAGCATGCTGACTTTCCAGAGCTTGAAACAGACTGATATGTTGCTGTTCAGCGGAAGAACTGCCCGGGCTGTATTGAAAACCGAGCCAACCGCGTTCGACATATTGCCCAGCGAAACGGACAAATTGCCGCGCCTGCTCGGCAACACGCTGCTCGCTGTCGTGAATGTAATCGCCAAACTTACATTCCCATTCCACCACTTCACCACACAATTGCAGATCATCTTCACGCATCACCAATTCAGCCTGCTCAATGGGTGAACGCACCGGAATGCGACCGTGGAAATGCTTCACCGGCAGATCGGGAATACGGCGAAATGCACCTGGCGTGACGGAGAAATGGTTCTTGAATACGCGAGTGAAATTCTGCTGATTATCAAAACCAAAGCGCACCGCAATGTCGATCAGCGGCATCCGGGTTAAACGCAGCGCCATTGCAGACAGGGTTAAACGGCGCTTACGCGTATAAGCCGCCAGCGTTTGTCCGGTCATCTCTTTGAACATGCGCTGCATGTGCCATTTAGAGTAACCAGATTTCAGGGTAATCAGATCGATGTTGAGATCGTCGGTCAGATTCGCCTCTATCCAGTCCACCAAATCGTTGATGTACTGTTTCTTAAGGGTCAGGCTGAGCATGGTGGTTTACGTCGAAGTGAGTTGTACTGCGAGATTCGTCACAAAAGAATAACAAAAACGTATAAAGAATGTAAGGAAGGGTAAAGAAACCGTAGGCTTCTCAAGCATAAATCGCATTAATTGCTTAGGGTACTAATTAAAAAAGGCTGGCAGAGCCAGCCTTTACAGCAGAGTTCGTTTAATGACTTCGCATACCTGCCGCTGTCATCATCATACGAAACAGTGATGCCACCACACCAAGTGCCAGCACGCTTGCGCCGTAGATGATCACCAGCCACATTATACGTTTCCACCATGGGGCTTTCGTCTCATTGTGGGTTTTCGTGCTGCTGACCTCGGTTTGCATATCAATGGTATCCTTCGTCTGCTTTGATTTTCCCGCGGAACACGTAGTAGCTCCAGAAGGTGTAACCCAGGATCATTGGAATGATCAGCAGGCTACCCACCAGCATAAATGCCTGGCTTTGCGGCGGTGATGCTGCCGCCCAGATGGAGACCGACGGCGGAATAATGTTTGGCCAGATGCTGATGCCTAAACCGGAGAAGCCCAGGAAAACCAGCGCCAGCGTTAACAGGAATGGCGAATAGTGCGCTTCACGCTTGATAGCCCGCATGATGCCCCATGAACACAGCAGCACCAGCACTGGAACGGGCAGGAACCAGAATAGGTTCGGACGGCTGAACCAGCGATGCGCGATATCGGCATGCGAGAATGGCGTCCACAAGCTGATAATGCCCACAATCACTAACAGCGTAATCACCAGCGGTGTCGCCAGTGCTGACATCTTACGATGCAGCTCGTTCTCAGTTTTCATGATCAACCACGTGCAGCCCAGCAGCGCATACGCCACCACTAAGCCCACACCACAGAACAGCGGGAATGGCGCGAACCAATCCATTGCTGAACCGGCGAAAGCGCGGCCTTCAACCGGAATGCCGTTCAGCATCGCGCCGACTGCTACGCCCTGACTAAAGGTGGCCAACAGCGAACCGGCGATAAAAGATTTATCCCAGAATGCGCGGTGCTCTTCAGTTGCCTTGAAGCGGAATTCAAACGCCACGCCCCGGAAAATCAGGCCAATCAACATGGCAGTCAATGGAATCGACAACGCATCGGCAATCACCGAATACGCCAGCGGAAACGCGCCATACAGGCCCGCGCCGCCCAACACCAGCCAGGTTTCATTACCATCCCAAACCGGTGCAACGGTGTTCACCATCATGTCACGCTCAACCGGATCTTTGTTGAACGGGAACAGAATGCCGATACCGAGATCGAAGCCATCCATCACGATGTACATCAGCGTGGCGAAGACGATAATCGTGAACCAGATAATAGAGAAATCGATCATCTTAGAGGTCTCCTTCCTTATGCGTTGCTGCAGACAGCGGACGCGCAGGGGTTTTCTTCTGACCCGGACCACCGTGTTCAACCACGTGACCTTCGCCAGTAATCGGACCCTGTTTAATCAGACGCATCATGTAGTGATAACCGACACCAAATACCGAGCAGTAGACCACGATGAACGCCAGCAGGCTGATACTCATATGCAGGTCACCATGCGCGGAGACCGCATCAATGGTGCGCTGCACGCCGTAAACCACCCAAGGTTGACGACCAATTTCTGTGGTGAACCAACCGGCTAATATGGCCAGCAGACCACTCGGCCCCATGAACAGGGCGAACCACAGGAAGGGACGCGACTCATACAAGCGACCTTTAAAACGCAACCACAGGCTGACCACGCCAAGCGTAATCATCAGCAGCCCCATCGCGACCATCACGCGGAACGACCAGAAAATCACGGTGGAGTTCGGACGATCCTCTTTCGGGAAAGTCTTCAGCGCCGGAACCTGCTTGTCCAGGCTGTGCGTCAAGATCAGGCTGCCAAGATAAGGCACTTCCAGCGCATATTTGGTGCGCTCTTCTTCCATATCCGGGATGCCAAACAGGATCAGCGGCGTGGCTTCGCCTGGCGGGTTTTCCCAATGGCCTTCAATGGCAGCGATTTTCGCCGGTTGATGCTCCAGCGTATTCAAGCCGTGCGCGTCACCGATCATCGCCTGAATTGGCGACACAATCAGCGCCATCCACAGCGCCATCGAGAACATTTTACGAATGGCTGGATTATCATTTCCTTTCAGCAAATGCCACGCAGCCGAAGAGCCAACAAAGAAGGCGCTGGCAAGGAATGCCGCTGTAGACATGTGCAACAATCGATACGGGAACGATGGGTTAAAGACAATCTTGAACCAGTCTTGCGGGATCACAATACCGTTTTCGATGATGTAACCCTGCGGCGTGTGCATCCAGCTATTAGACGCCAATATCCAGAAAGTGGAGATAATGGTGCCGAGTGCAACCATGCAGGTGGCAAAGAAGTGCAAGCCCGGACCCACGCGGTTCCAACCAAACAGCATCACCCCAAGGAAGCCCGCTTCAAGGAAGAATGCGGTTAATACTTCATAGGTCAGTAACGGACCGGTGATACTGCCCGCGAACTGCGAGAAGCCACTCCAGTTAGTCCCGAACTGATACGCCATCACCAAACCGGATACCACGCCCATACCGAAGTTCACGGCAAAGACTTTGGACCAGAAATGATAGAGATCGCGATAAGTTTGATTACGGGATTTCAGCCACATACCTTCGAGCACTGCCAGAAAACTGGCCAGGCCGATGGTGATGGCGGGAAAGATAATATGGAAGGAAACAGTAAATGCGAACTGTATCCTGGCCAGATGAAAGGCATCTAATCCAAACATTGCTTACCTCTTTGCCACATAGAACACCATATATTTACTTATAATTAACAAGTTAAGCACAATGTAAATATTTCACATTGCGTTTAATTAAATTTCCGCCGCGAAATGTAGAACACTTCGCCTAAGAGAAACAGAAACAATCGGGAGAGCAAAAACTATAACAGTCTTTTTTGATTTTGGTCATTGTTTTTCGCGGCAATTATCTATTTAAAAACAAGGCGCAAAAGTTAATTCAAACACCTTTATGTGACATAAATGTTATATCAAATAGCAGCAAAAACGCTGCTTTCGCAAAGAAAAGCTTAGGAATAAAAATCATGACAACATCCTGTTTTTACGGTTTATTCTGGTATAAACCTTGTCAAAAACAGGGGCTTAATCGTAGAGCTTGTTATGCAAAAATCCTATTTTTTAATGCGTTAGACAGATTTCCACTTCAACCAGCGCCTTAGCCTTTTTTTAGGTGCTTAAGGTTAATTTGCCACGATTATAAAGGGGTGCGGAATGAGCCAATTCATACGCTTTCAGCAAACGACTAATGTTAATAAATTGAGTTTATTTTCTTTATTAAATTAACAGATTAGTTTGTAAAGAAGCTTATTGGCGCGTAGCAGATAAATCCACCTGGAAATAGCCAATAAAAAAATTTGCGTGAGCGATCACGTTATTTTCACCTACCGTTACGTTAATTACATTTAACCCGATGAGTCATCCCGGTTGCCTCAGCTGACAAGCTGTGCTTTGTTAAAGCGGCATCGCCTCCTGTTAATCTGGGTTAAGGAATTGTTATGACACGTCTAACAGCACAAGATTTCCCTCAGGAATTACTCGAACTCTACGATTACTACGCACACGGCAGAATCAGTAAACGCGAATTCATTTCTATGGCAGGCAAGCTGGCGATTGGCGGCATGACTGGCGCTACGCTGCTCGGCATGATGAGTCCTAACTATGCGCTGGCCAGTCAGGTTGAATTCACCGATCCCGACATCAAACCGGAATACATTCACTACCCTTCACCGCAAGGTCATGGCGAGGTGCGCGGCTATCTCGTGAAACCGGCCAATGCCAAAGGCAAAGTGCCTGCGGTGGTTGTGGTGCATGAGAATCGGGGATTGAATCCCTATATAGAAGACGTGGCGCGCCGTGTGGCGAAAGCGGGCTATATTGCGCTGGCACCGGATGGATTGAGTTCGCTGGGCGGCTATCCAGGCAATGACGATGAAGGCCGAGAAATGCAGGCCAAAGTGGACCCCACCAAATTGATGAACGATTTTTTCGCCGCGATCGATTTTCTTATGCACCACCAGGAAGCGACCGGGAAAGTCGGCATCACCGGATTTTGCTACGGCGGCGGTGTGTCAAATGCGGCAGCGGTGGCCTTCCCGGATTTAGCTTGCGCCGTACCGTTTTATGGTCGTCAGCCCAAGGCTGAAGATGTGCCACGGATCAAAGCGCCGCTGCTGCTGCATTACGCTGAGCTGGATAAGAATATCAATGCTGGCTGGCCTGCGTATGAAGCCGCTTTAAAGCAGAATGACAAAGTCTATGAAGCGTATATTTATCCCGGCGTGAATCACGGTTTTCATAATGATTCAACGCCACGCTATGACAAAGCCGCAGCGGAGTTAGCCTGGAGCCGAACGCTGGCGTGGTTTGAAAAGTATCTGCACTAAACCTCATGCTTGATTTCACGCATGCGCGCTGTGGAAGCAGCGCGCATTTATCGATTCTCACCACTGCCTTGCTCTTCACCTTGCATCCGCTTATCGGTCAATTAATTCTCGCGCTGCGCCAGAATGCGACTGAGATTCTCCTCCAGCCAATCGGCAAGTCCGGTGACTTGCGCTTCGACTTCACGCCCCAGCGGCGTAAGGCGATATTCCACGTGCGGCGGCACCACTTCGTAAGCAATACGCTCAACAAAGCCATCCTCTTCCATATGGCGCAGCGTCTGCGACAACATGCGTTCACTGACGCCACCCACGGTGCGCCGCAGTTCGCTAAACCGCAGCGTTTCCTTTTTCAGTGCCAGCAAAATCAGCACGCTCCAGCGACTGGTAATGCGCTTTAACACCTCACGGGAAGGGCAATTTACGTTTAACAGCGCACCACGGTTAAATTTTTCACTTAGCTTTTCAGACATTTAATCTGTTCTCTTTATACTAACAATTAGGTAAGTACTTACTAAAAGTTAGCTTATCTCGTAGGCTGTTTTTCACCAACAGCAAAATTAAAGGGAATATCAAAATGATTGCAGTAACAGGCGCGACTGGCCAATTAGGCCGTTTAGTGATTGAAGCATTAGTGAAGAAAATTTCTGCCGGGCAGCTGATTGCCGCCGTGCGCTCACCGGAAAAAGCCGCTGACCTCGCCAGGCAAGGTGTGCAGGTGCGTGCAGCCGATTACAATAAGCCAGAGACGCTGGTTGCCGCGTTTGCGGGCGTTGAAAAACTGCTGCTGATCTCTGGCAGCGAAGTCGGCCAGCGTGAAGCTCAGCATAAAGCGGTGATCGATGCGGCCAAAACCGCAGGCGTAAAATTCATTGCCTACACTAGCCTGCTGCATGCCGATAAATCGCCACTGGGATTAGGTATTGAGCACCGCGCTACCGAAGCCTTATTACAGGCTTCAGGCGTGCCGTTCGCGCTGCTGCGTAACGGTTGGTACAGCGAGAATTACGCCGCAAGTATTGCTCCGGCGCTGGCACACCATGCGTTTATCGGCGCAGCAGATAATGGCCGCATTGCGTCGGCATCACGGCAGGATTATGCCGAGGCCGCCGCAGAAGTCATGCTACGCGACGATCAGGCCGGTAAGATTTATGAACTGGCTGGCGATGATCATTATACGCTGGCACAGTTCACCGCAGAGATTGCGGTACAAAGCGGCGAGAAAGTGGATTACATCAATCTGCCACAAGCGGAGTTTGCTGACGCACTCAAAAACGCAGGCTTGCCAGAAGGGTTGGCTGATATGTTGGCGGATTCTGACGCTGGCGCAGCGCAAGGCGGTTTGTTCGATGATTCTCATACGCTGAGTAAACTGATTGGTCGCGCAACCACCCCTTATCAAGATGTGATTCGGGCAGCGATGAAAAAATGAGTCAGTGCGATGTTCCCTTTCGTGGGAACATCGTGCTTAATAGCGTTATTCCTCTTCAGCTTTCCCCATGCTGAACAATTGGCCTCATTACACACTGATAAATGACAACGCCTAAGCACTTAATTTATTGCATTCGTCGCTTCGTATGCCACGTTATGCACCCTTTTTTAGGCTGTAAAACTTGTCTAAATGTTAATAAATACCCATTTTTGTCAGACTAAACTGATTTCTTTAGTTACCTAAGAGATTCATCTGAAATGCATTTTTTGTGAACCACCGCATATTTAGTTGATATGGCTATAATTTATGCAAAAAAACCGATTGATAGACAATTTTTATTACGTTCATAGGCAATCTGCATTGTTGTTTGGCAGGTTGAGAGGTCTATAATTTTCTCTTTATGCAAACCGGACTGCTCTGGAGGCCGCTATTAATACTAATCGCCAGCAACTCAATGCATTCGAAGAAGTTCGTGCAGGTGCGGACGTTGAGTATCTATACGATCCCCATGAACTGAAATTGGACGGCATGCAAGATTCTGAACCAGAGCCCGAGCTGATCGAAGGCTTACCGGCTCCAGACGCGCTGACGCCAGCAGATCGCTACCTTGAACTGTTTGAAAATGTTCAAATGTCGCGCATTTTTGAAGATAGCAAAACCTTTCCTGACTGTTCGCCAAAGTATGATCCGCTCGACGTGCTGATGCGCTATCGCCGTCAAAAACGCAGCAGCGACTTTGACCTGTCGCGTTTCGTGGCCGATCACTTCTATTTGCCAGGCGTTAACGAGAGCTTTTATGTCTCGAACCCTGACAAAACGCTTAACGAGCACATCGATGATTTATGGCCGGTGCTGACCAAAATGCCGCAGCAACACATGCCGCATTCCTCACTGCTGCCGCTGCCAAAACCTTATGTCGTGCCAGGCGGACGCTTCGGTGAAACCTACTATTGGGATTCCTATTTCACCATGCTGGGCCTGGCGGAATCGGGTCGTGACGATTTACTGCGTCACATGGCGGATAACTTTGCCTGGTTAATCGACAATTACGGCCATATTCCCAACGGCAACCGTACCTATTATCTCAGCCGTTCTCAGCCGCCGGTGTTTGCGCTCATGGTTGAGCTGTTTGAAGAAGATGGTGTGCGAGGCGCAAAGCGCTATCTTGAGCAGCTGATGAAGGAATACCACTTCTGGATGGATGGCGCGGGTGAGCTGATGCCAAACCAGGCTTATCGTCATGTGGTGCGCATGCCAAACGGTTCATTGTTGAATCGTTATTGGGATGACCGCGACACGCCGCGTGACGAGTCGTGGATTGAAGACGTGGAAACCGCACGTCAGTCAAAACGTCCGGCAAGTGAGGTTTATCGTGATCTGCGTGCTGGTGCCGCATCCGGCTGGGATTACTCTTCGCGCTGGCTGCGTAATCCAAAACGTCTGTCAAGCATTCGCACCACGCAATTTATTCCCATTGACCTCAATGCGTTTCTTTACAAGCTTGAGTTGATGATTGCCACGCTATCGCACGCCAAGGGTGAAGAGTTAACTGCACTCGCCTGGCAGAAGAAAGCTGAGGCGCGTAAACGTGCGATTACTCGCTACTTGTGGGACAGCACCGCAGGCGTGTTCCGCGATTATGACTGGCGACGTGCGCGCTTCGGTGCTTTTACCGCGGCTTCTGTGGTGCCGCTGTTTGTTGGCCTTGCTACGCCGCATCAGGCGCATCTGCAATCTATCGCCCTGCGCCAGCTGCTACTGAGTAATGGTGGATTACTAACGTCCATGGTCGACAGCGGTGAGCAGTGGGATGCACCCAACGGTTGGGCTCCCATGCAGTGGATGGCGGTGGTTGGCTTAAATAACTACGGTGAAGAGACCCTTGCCAGCGAAATAGCGGTGAACTGGCTAAACACCGTCAATAATTTCTATCAGCTGCATCATAAGCTGGTTGAGAAATATGACATCAGCGGCGATCGTGCACGTCCTGGTGGCGGCGGTGAATATCCTTTGCAAGATGGGTTTGGCTGGACCAACGGCGTTACCCGCCGCTTGATGGTGATGTACGGCCACTTAATGGCGGATTAATCGTTGCGCAGCGAGTTATCTGCTGCGCGGCAAAGCTTATGAGAAAACGGCGTTTAGTGGATAGAGGGCCCTCCCCTATTATCGCCTGAGGCTTAGTAACTCATAAGGATGCATCATGACCCGCCTTAACGCTCTTGGCGGCGCCCTGTTGGTCGCCGCCTTGTTTTCCTTGCCACTCCACGCCGCAGAACAAACCTTACGTATCGGTTATCAAAAATCATCTACTTTGCTGACGCTGATTAAACAGCGTGGCGAGCTGGATAAATCTCTTGCCAGCCAAGGGGTAAAAGTCAGCTGGCATGAATTCTCTAGCGGCTTACCGCTACTCGAAGCGCTCAATCTGAATAACGTTGATTTATCTGCTGATGTCGCCGATACCGTACCGGTTTTTGCGCAGGCGGCAGGCGCTAATCTGACGTATTACGCCCGCGAAACACCCTCACCAGATGCGCAGGCGATTTTGGTTCCGGCGGATTCATCGATTAAAACAGTGCAGGATTTGAAAGGGAAAAAGATTGCTGTCACCAAGGCGGCAGGCAGCCACTATTTGCTGATCACTGCGCTGAATAAAGCGGGTTTGAAATTCAGCGATGTTTCCCCCGCCTGGTTAACGCCTGCTGATGGGCGGGCTGCAATGGAAAATGGCAGCGTCGCAGCTTGGGTAACTTGGGAACCTTATGTGACCAGCGCGAAGGCTGAACAGCATGTGCGGGTATTGACGAGCGGCAGAGGTTTGGCGAGTTATCAACGCTATTATCTGGCATCGACAGAGTATGCTAAAGCGCATCCTGCCGTGTTAAATACTGTCTATAATGCGTTGGAAACCCAGGCTGAATGGCTGAAAGCGCATCCTGCTGAGGCAGCGAAACTGCTGTCACCGCTGTGGGGAAAATTACCGATATCAACCGTAGTACAAGCCAATGCGCAGCGTAGTTATCACATCGAGCCAGTAAAATCAGCCGATCTGGCAGAACAGCAAAAAATTGCTGACGCTTTTTATCAGGCGAAGCTGCTGCCAAAACCGATCGACACGCAAGCGGTTAATACCTGGCAGCCCGCCTCGCCTTAATCTCTTTGCCGGGGATGCTGATTAAACGCATCTCCAGCCTTTCAAACTTATTTCTTCGCTTCTACTCCCGACTGTGACGAGCGCAGTAAAAACTGCTGCGTCACATCAGGCAGATGCGTATAAAGCCATTCCGCCATCGCGATTTCCTGCTCACGAATCTGCGTCAGGATAGTCACGCCTTCCGCATCACCGACATGCTCTGCAGCGGCAATCAGGCTGGTGTAGCTAGCGATTTCGAAATTCTCAAACACATAGCCACTGATACCGCCTTTAACCACTTCATCTGGCGTGGTCATGCCGCCCACGGCTTGGCCAAATGCAGCCATTTTGCCCATGGCATCTTTAAGGGTGGAGTTGTGGATATCATGGCGATCCAGCAGCTGCTTGAGCAGGCTCTGCTGTTGTTTGGTTTCCTCAATGTGTTGGACAATACGCTGTCTCAACTCAGGATAATGCTCAAGGCGATCGGCCATTTTATTGAGCATGCTTTCCGCTTGCTCTTCCATGGCATGCGCATCGCGTAGCCAGTCATGATAGTGCTCTTCTGGGGATGTAGACATGGTCTCTCTCCTTATCAGGAAGCCACAGTGATGGACTCAGCGACATCAGTCAGCTTTTGATCCGTTTGTTTCTCTTCATTCAACGTCTCTGCCAGCAGCTCGGCAGCTTTGGTATAACCTAGTTTAGTCGCTAACGCATAAAGCGTACCGTAGGTGGCAATTTCGTAGTGCTCCACTTTCTGTGCTGCACCGATCAATCCTTGATCCCGCACTTCACCTTTTTCCACAGAATCAATAATTTCCTGCGCTTCTTCGACTAAGCCTTCCAGCGCATGACATTTCATCCGTTTAATTTTAAGTTCTGGCGTTACCTCAACGATTTCATCCAGCCGTTCTATTTGGCCTCGTGTCTCTTCGAGGTGCTGATTAAACGCGGCGATAAGTTTTTCATCGGTGGCGGCACGCGCCATTTTAGGTAAGGCGCGGGCAATTTGTTTTTCAGCGCTGTAAATATCAGAGAGGTCATGGATAAAGAGATCGTTCAATGTCTTAACTGTCATCACTCTTGCCTCATATTTTGTTTCGATAGGGTAATTGTTAACGCCGCTTGATGGTCATCAAGAGAACTCAATAAAACTCTAGCGTATTAACGCCATCTTGCGAGTCGCTGCTGCTGGAATTGTGAACAAAACTGGCATATAAAATGCATTTTTCTTTTTACACCATAGAGTTAGTGACACTAAATAGTTAACTTTGTTGAATTAGTAACCCTCGACTTTATCGGCTAAAGTTGTACAGACTTTTGTTAGACCGTATACATATAACGCCTAAATAAATAGTTTCCGACGTTATTTTATTTTTATAAAATGTGTACGCAATTACTTTTTCCTGTACAGATTATTTTTTGAAAAACAAAAAAACCGGAATAGAGTTCTATTCCGGTTCAAATAAGTTATGACTGAAGGCAATAAGCCGCTCAGCCATATTGGATTAGCTGGCTTTTATCAGAAAGGGAAGGGAAATATAAAAATAGCCACCTTGATATTTACATAACTTATTGTAATAAAAGAGTTATGTAGACTCAACTGCGACGGCTGATCTTACCTCCTTTTCGACCTGCTTCAATAGCGCGCTCAGGATCGTTCTTAAAGTTACCGCCGCTCTTCTGGCCACCCTTGCGGCCAGCTTCGGCTGCGCGCTCTTTGTCTGCAGCAAAGTTTCCTGCCCCACCACGATATTGAGTCATCCTGTATTCCTCATGAGGTTTAATAATATAGCAATCACAGACAATACTTCGTCAGGCTGGTAATACAAAGTAAATGTAGCCATAAAATTTACATGATCAAGCGGATTAGCTTACTCAGCCATGCAAAATTTTGGTTAATTTACGGCCCTAACATAATGATCAATGATTTAGCCATGAAATCATTTTGTCATGACATCACAAAAAAGAATCAGGGAAATTTACATTCAATTTCCGATCATTTCCGTTTCGTATTAATCGATCATTTCGTCAAAAAGTCCACTACAAACTCCTATAAACGAAGCGGCATGCTTCGCTTATTCCGCATAAAATTTGATTAATTTGATCAACAAATGATCTTTTTAGCTAAAAGAAGCAATAAATTAGTAATTAAAGCGCAGATCAAGAGGTTAATTATAAGCGAAGCGGTAAGCGTGATATTGAATGTTCAAAAAAATGCAATCTGATCAATAAATGATCAATTATTTCTCGGAATGAATTAAATAAGCGAGTAGTGGAAAGAAAAGATCGACCAAAGATCGATTTGAATAAGCGAAGCGGCAAGTATAAATAAACAAAACGCCCAGATGGGCGCTTTTAGGAATAGTTCTTAGAAGGGTATTTCTGTAAGAAGGCTAACAGAGCCTTATTCAGCTGATCTGGATGCGTAGCAGCGAATCCGGGCGGACCATTCTCATAAACTTTAAGATCTAAACCGGCCATCATTTCGTGTACACATTTTCGTGTGGCTTTGAACGGAACGAGTGGGTGTTTGCTGCCGTGAATCACCTGCGTCGGCCTGCCCATTTTGACGATGCCGCTACGGGAATATTTTGGTAAAAGCGGTGACGTAATCAGTGTTGCTCTTCAGCCAGGCAAGCAGCGCAAATTCAATGTCTGCGTCGGCATCGGCGGGAGCCTCGTGCCGAAGCCGAGCTACAACGTGACGTATTGCAATATCATCAGGGCGAAAATGCACCGAAAGCGAATCATTTAATCCTGTTGCGCACTGCACTCCTCTTTACGGAGCGCAGTGCGTATTTTTTATGGCGCACTATAAATGTCGCGTAATCCCGGTAGCGTCTGCAATTTCTCGCGCCACCAGCGGGCCGCATTGCCGCTGGCATTCTCATTCCATGCCAGATACGCCATATCACGGCGGCATTCGCTATCTAGCTGACGCGCCACTAATCTGCCATCCGCCAAATAGGGTTCAGCTAAATAGCATGGTAAAAAGCCACATCCCAGCCCCGCCAGCTGCGCCTGCAGCTTTGTAGAGAAATCATGGACGCTGAGCGTCTTTTGCTCATCCAGTACCCGTAAATCAATGCCGGCGCTGTGACGTGATGAATCATGCACCGTTACCGCGCGATACTGCCGGATCTGCTCACGCAGCAGCGGTTCCGGTGCCTGCGCCAGAGGATGTTCAGGCGCAACGGCGAAGACATAATCCAGCCAACCCAGCGCCACGCAACCAATATCTTTGCGCGTCGCCGGTTCTTGTACTGCGCCAAAGACGATATCCGCTTCGCCATAGCTTAACGCTTCCCAGCAGCCCGCCAGCACGTCATGGCGAAATTGCAGCTGCGTATGCGGATGTTGCTGATAAAACTCATCAACTAGCGGTGTGAGCAGCGAAAACGGCACCGACGCATCAACGCTGATCACTAAATTGCTCTCCCAGCCGCTCTCGACATAGCGCGCCTGCTGCTCCAGCTCATTGACTGCACGCAACAATGCTCGCCCTTTATCTAGCATTAAGCGGCCAGTCGGCGTAAAAGTCGCACGATGCCCGGAACGATCGAGCAACGTAATTTTCAGATCACTCTCCATTTTTTGTACGGTATAACTCAGCGCAGACGCAGTTTTAAACAGCCGTGCCGCGGCAGCAGCAAAGGTGCCGTGGCGATCCAGCGCATCTAAAATCAGCAGCGCCTCAAGGTTTAACCGCATGTTTCCTTTCCTCAAAAATTGTTGAACAACAACCCAAAAACATTCCGCTAACAAAAAGCGGTGTTATCTCGTATTTTTTATTCAACGGCAGACCCTCTGCAAACCTTTTTCACTGATGTCGCGCATTCAGGAGAATGACATGATCAATCCACAACAGGCTAATCACGTCACGCTGGTTATCACTCACAGCGTGCAGCCCGGTAAACAGTCCGATTATGAAGCCTGGCTAGAACTGATCATGCCGCAGGCGGCACAGTTTCCAGGGCATTTAGGGGTTAACATATTGCGTCCGGTGCATGGCGAAAACACTTACACGGTATTGATTCGCTTTGACAACCTCGACAACCTGTTTAAATGGACGCAATCCGCTGAGCGTAAAACGTTGATCGCCACACTGCCCGCCATGCTGGCCGCGCCTGAACATACTGAAGTGCGTCCCGGTGCAGCGTTTTGGTTTACGCCTGTAGACAAAGCGAAACCCGGCCCCGCCAGATGGAAGCAATTCCTGCTGACATTGGCCGTTATCTTTCCTTCTACCTTGCTGATTCCTCAGCTTGTAGATGCGCTGCTGCCGATGAGTCGCGGCACGTTGTGGGGACATTTTTTAGATGATGCGTGTGTGGTGGCTTTAGTGGTGTGGCTTTGGATGCCGCTGCTGACGCGGTTATTAAGAAACTGGCTGATCCCACGCCGCTAAGAGAGGTTTCTGGACGCGGCTTTCTGCTTCTGGCACTTTAATCCTGCCATTCAAAAAAACAGCGTATCAGTCGTCGGTGCCGGTGTCCGACCACAAGATATTCGGCGTCGTGCCAGGTTGTTCCAGCTTCATTTGCTGACAATGCCGCAGCGTGGTCACATTCCCCAGCGCGACGCCGCGTTTGCCATTCTTCTTAATGCGATACATCGCTTCATCGGCGCGCGCTAACGCTTCATCAAAGCTCTCTTTTGCGTCAACCTGTGCAACACCAACTGAAGCACCGATATTGGCGCTGCCGTTGGCCATGTCGAATGGCGTTAGTGCGGCATCCAGGCAGGCGTACGCTATTTGATGTATCAATGGATTATCCAGCGCATAAGGTATCAGCAGAACAAACTCATCGCCGCCTAATCGGCCAATCACTACCTCAGCGGGGCACGCTTCAAGCAAGCGCTGACTCAGTTGAATCAACACTTCATCGCCGCTGCGATGTCCTAAGGTATCGTTGACGTGTTTGAAATTGTCTAAATCGATAAAGGCCACGCACAATTCACCTTGCGCTTTCAGTTCGCGAAAGTGAGTTTGCAGAGCATGACGGTTGGTTAACAACGTGAGAGGATCGTGCAGTGCCAGCGTTGAGAGTTGCTCTTCATATTGCTTCTCTTTCGTCATGTCGATATGCGTGCCAGTAACTCTGACAGGTCTTCCCGCTTCATCCCAATCGCTGATGCGACCGCGATCCAATACCCAAGTGACTTTTCCGTTTTTACCGATCATCCGATGCAACGCCTCATAGTAAGGCGCAATGCCTTCAATATGGTCGTAAAAGGCTTTTAACACCTCAGCGGCATCATCAGGGTGAAGGCACTCTTTCCATGATTCAAAGTTGGCATCGGTCTCTTTAGGCTGAAAGCCAAGCATTGCGCCCCAGCGACGATTAAAAATCACTAACTTTCCACTGGGAATATCGAGTTGCCACAGACATAAACCGGTGCCATCTAGCGCTGCGCTTAATTTGTTGCGCGCGTCATGCGCTATACGCTTGAGCCGCGCATTGTGCTTTTTCAGATTCTGTATCTGTTGGTGCAGCGCTTCGTCAGACATGGCTATTAGGCTGAATATTTAAAAGGGTATTTTGCCTGCCCGTTTATTTCTGTAAAGAGAGCGCATTAAAACACGATTAGCAGCGGATAATTGCAGACCGAACAGGATATTAGCCGGTTAGCCACAGGCAAATCAGCACAGAGCAATGCCCAATGTTGCGTTTATCGGCGGTTCTGGTTAATAAATCCTGACTATGACAAATTCCTTTATTCATTCATTTATTAAATTGCCGGGCGTGTTGTCACCAAGAAGGGTCCGTAAGAATTGATGTGTATGGCGCTGGCGGCTTCGTTTAAAAAGTACCTTTATCCTTATTGCGAGCCTGTAACGCAGGCGCAGCCTAAACACATTTGATAAATAACTCTAATAATTGATGGCTCTAAAGTTCAATTATCGATATGGTAACGCATGGTTACTATATGGATATTGGATGAGCTATGGCTTTGAATGGAACACTGATTCTGAACGGCGCAGATTACGTGCCTTTTAACCTATACGGCGTTGGCGTTTTCATGGCGTTCTCCGGCAAAGGCGTATACATGAATAACGCTGCGTGTGGAGCAATCCCTGATGAGGGACCCATACCACCGGGTAAATACTGGATTGTAGAGCGCGGTGGTGGAGGGATCTTCTCGCGGTTAAAAGCGCTGTCACAAGATCTCTATAACAGGATTTATAACGGCGCTGAGTTTGGTCGTGACGAATGGTTTGCTTTGTTCAGGGATGACTGGACTATTGACGACCACTCATGGATTGAGGGAGTCAAACGCGGATTGTTCAGGTTGCACCCCGGGCGTATATCGGAGGGATGTATCACCTTAGTCCATAACGCCGATTACGCGCTGATTCGTGACGCACTAATGCAGACTACACCTATGCCGGTTCCCTGCATGAAATCATTGATGGCGCGCGGATGGGTTGAGGTAATAGCCAGTGGCTATAACAACACTTGTCCGTAGAGCATCAAAAGTTATTTTCTATTTCGCTATCTCTTTAATCGTCGGACGAATGCTGGGCAGCCCTGAATTATGGTTTGACCAAGATTTAGCCACTCGCATTGCGAAATTCCTTTATGGCGACGGTGAAATAGGGGCTGACAACTTTTACGACCTGTATTTTTATATCTCAATAATCTCTGTGTTTTCTATAACCCTAATTATTTACATTTTAACAATGAAGTTAATACGAAAAATAAGGAGCAGTTAAATGCCAATCCCTCCGTATATGTGGCTTAAAGACGATGGCGGCGCAGACATTAGAGGTCCTGTCGATGTGCATGATCGTGAAGGCAGCATTGAGATCATCGGATTAAGTCACGGCATCAGCCTACCGGTTGACACCGCAGCCGGAAAAATCAATGGCACCCGCCAGCACTCTCCATTGCGGATTGAAAAGGAAGTTGATAGCTCAACGCCGTATCTTTATAAAGCCGCCGCTACCGGGCAGACATTAAAAAGTGCTGAAATCCGCTTCTACAATATCAGCGATGCGGGGCAAGAGGTCTGTTACTACACGGTGCTACTAGAAAATGTGAAAATTACCAGCGTTCACTGTGGTGTACCCAATGTGAAATTGTCTGGCAACGATAAGATGAATCACTCGGAAAGCGTCAGTATGCAGTATGAAAAAATCACCTGGTGCATTGTGGATGGCAACATCCAGTACACTGATGCATGGAATGAACGTCCTACTGCTTAGTTAGCAAATGCCTATGCTGTAGCAGGGCTAGAGGGGGATGCTTATTCCATTAAATCTGAGCTGGCTACAGCATACTAAGCTCGGCTTTGTGCGCTGTAGCCAGCAGCTAAGACGCAGGGCGAGCCACAGGGATGTGGCGAGATCATCGAACGTTCGATGAACGGGTTCGACCCGCAGAAACGCAAAAACCCGCCAAAGGCGGGTTCTTTAAATATGGTGCCCGAACCCGGAATCGAACCAGGGACACGGGGATTTTCAATCCCCTGCTCTACCGACTGAGCTATTCGGGCAACGGGGCGCATTAAACCCTAACTGACTTTTAGCGTCAAACGCTTTTAACAAAATTGAAATCGACTGACGCCTTTTCCATCAACCCTAAGAATCATGGGTGAAATTTTGTGTAAACAAGTCGACATCCGCTGAATTTTTAAACGCAACCGCCGATAAAATGTAATGAAGACTAACACTAATAAAAAGGTTCAACCATGTTCTCCACCATTACATCAGGAGTCGTTTCACGCCTTGCCTGGCAAAAGCGTGCGCACTCATCGGCTACAATGCATTCATTAAAAGATTCGATTGCTATGATCGAATTCTCACCAGAAGGCACCATTCTCACCGCCAACACGCTGTTTCTTGAGCGTATGGGTTATACGCTGCATGAAATCAAAGGCCAGCATCACAGCATGTTTTGTACGCCTGATCTGCTTCAATCCAGAGCGTATCGCGATTTCTGGCAGCGGTTGAATCGCGGCGAGAGTTTCAGCGATAAGTTTCTGCGCGTAGCCAAAAACAGTCTACCGGTGTGGCTCGAAGCCAACTATGTGCCGGTACAAGATCGCAGCGGCCGCGTGTTTAAAATTGTCAAACTCGCCAACGACATCACCGAACATATTATTGATGCGCAAGAGCAGCGTTCAATGACCACCGCTATCGAGCGATCAATGGCGGTGATTGCTTTTAACCTGAAAGGCGAAGTGCTCAAAGCCAACGATAACTTTCTTAAAACCATGGGTTATCGCATCGATGAAATCAAGGGAGTGCATCACAGCATATTTTGCTCGGCAGAGATGCGTACAAGCGCCGAATACAAAGCACTTTGGCAACAGTTGAACCGGGGTGAATTTGTCTCTGGTCAGTTTCCACGCGTTGATAAGCAAGGCCGTACCCTGTGGTTGCGAGCAACCTACAATCCGGTTTTCAACGAAAACGGTGAGCTGTATAAAGTGGTGAAATTTGCCACTGATGTCACCGCACAGGTTGAGAAAAACCAGCAAGAGCGTAAAGCTGCACAGCAGGCTTATCAAACTGCGCTGCAAACCAGTGAAAGCACCAAACTGGGCGCTGACGTTATTGCTAACAGCGTGCAAACCATGAACGAACTGGCAGGCGAGTTACACGGTATTTCGGGGGATATCTCAGGTCTGAGCGATTCATCCGATCGCATTGGCTTTATCGTTGAGAGCATTCGCCGTATTGCTGATCAAACCAATCTGCTGGCACTTAATGCTGCAGTTGAAGCTGCACGTGCCGGAACGCATGGACGTAGCTTTGCCGTTGTCGCTAATGAAGTACGCACTCTGGCTGCCAATATTAACCGTGCCACCACGGAAATTGAGAACAGGGTGCAGCAGAACCATCTACTGGCGAATAAGGCATTAAAAGGAATTGAATCCAACCTTAAACGCGCCGATCAAGGTGTGATTCTCGCACAAGAAGCGGGCGGCATGATTGCCGATATCCGCAACAGTTCTACCGAAGTGGTTCGTGCCATTAGCCACGTCACTGAAGCGCTTAAAAAATAGGGTAAACAGCCGGTAGCTAACCGGCTGTTTTTATGTTTATCCCACCTCTATTTTTGCTACGCTCCGCAGCACGGGTAATGAGATCGTTACGTCTGGTCTTCATGCTTTGACCTGAGTAAGAGCCTGGAAACTTTCGACATACAATCGCTCTTACTAATGCGCCTGATACCTGAATCAGAAGCTCAACGTGTGACGTTGCTTATTGATTAGGCGAAGCTTTGAAAACCTTATACTTCAAATATATTTAATTCTTTTTTCTGCCAGTCATTTAAACTGGCGTTGTATAAAATATAATCAATTCAATGAAATTTATTAAACCCACATCGCCCATAATTTAAGTAAAAAATGAGAACGGATATAGTTTAATTAAAAAAAGGGGCTAAGCCCCTTTTTTATGGCTTCTGCTGCGCCATTTGCACCGGCGGTGGCGTGGTCGGCGGAATGAAAATGTGATCAAGAATCTGCCGCATGACGGGTGCGGCCGTTACGCCTTCGCCGCCGCCATTCTCCAGAATCAAGGCAACTGCCACTTTGGGATCGTTGAATGGCGCAAACGCGGTGTAGAAAATATGGTCACGTAAGCGAACCGGAATCATTTTGGCATTATAAGTTTGGTTCTGTTTCAGGCTAAACACCTGCGAGGTGCCGCTCTTGGCTGCAATGCCATACGGCGCAGTGTGAAAGTATTTATAACCGGTGCCGTTTGGCGCATTCGCCATGCCAAACATCGCGTGGCGCACCAGCGACCAGTAAGGTGAATTAGCCTCACCAACCTGGGCTTGCGGCAGCTTCGGTTGATACATCTCAACCAGCTTACCACGCTGCGTTTTCTCCAGCAGATGCGGTGCGATTACGTGACCATTGTTAATCAGCGTGACCATCGCTTTAACCATCTGAATCGGCGTCGCTATCCAATAGCCTTGCCCAATGCCTACCGATACCGTATCGCCTTGATACCACCCTTTTTTATGGACCTTCAGCTTCCATTCACGGCTCGGTAACAGGCCGTTATACTCTTCGTTCAAATCGATGCCGGTGGGTTTGCCGTAACCAAACTGGCTGAGCATGGTGTGAATACGGTCGATGCCCATCATAAACGCCACCTGATAGAAGAAGGTGTCGGCAGATTCCTCAATCGCTTTAGTGACATCCAACATGCCGTGACCGCTCTTTTTCCAGTCACGATAACGCCGATCGGTGCCGGGCAACGTCCAGGTTGGTGCGCCAAAGAAACTGGTTTGCGGCGTAATCACTTTTGTCAGCAGCGCCGACATCGCCATATAAGGTTTAACCGTCGAGGCCGGAGGATAAAGACCTTGAGTAACGCGGTTGATCAGCGGCAGGTTTTTATCCTGTAGCAGCGTTTCATAGGCTTTATAGCTGATGCCTTTAACGAAAGGATTCGGATCGTAGCTGGGGCTGGAAACCATCGCCAGCACCGATCCATCATGAGGATCTTCAATCAATAGCGCCGCACGCTGACCCGCAAGCAGGCTTTCAACATACTGTTGCAGGTGCAGATCCAGCGTCAGCGTAATGTTTTTACCCGCAAGCGGTGGCACTTCTTTTAGCACTCGCACAATGCGTCCGTGGTTATCCACTTCCACTTCCTGATAACCCGTTTTACCGTGCAGCACCGACTCGTAATACCCTTCAATTCCCTGCTTGCCGATGTTGTGATCGGCTGCGTAGTTTTCCGCTATGCCCTGCGAATTCAGCCGTTTATAGTCGTTATCATTGATTTTAGAGACATAACCGAGCACATGCGCTAAATCAGCGCCATAAGGATATTGGCGGTCCTGATAAGTATCGATACTAACGCCGGTGAAGTTGAACTGATTTACTGAGAAACGGGCAACCTGTTCGTCGGTGAGCTCGGATTTCAAGATCACGGGCTTGTAACGGCTGCTCTGTTTCAGCGTGCGTTGGAAGCTTTCCAGGTCGTCGGGTGTGAGATCAACCAGTGGCGTCAGCGCTTTCAGCGTGGCTTGCATATCGTTGATTTTATAGGGTGTCAGCGTGATGTCATACCAGGAAACATTGCGCACCAAAGGAATGCCGTTGCGATCGTAAATTAACCCGCGCGTTGGGGCGATTGGGATCATTTTGATATCGTTTTGATTGGATCGCGTCTGGTAATAGCTGTGATCGCGCACCTGTAAACGATACAGGTTGATACCCAAAACAGTAAAACAGATAACGACCAGCGCAAAGGCCGCCGCCGCGCGACGGACAAACAGCTTTTCTTCAGCTTCGAAATTACGAAAATTCATCAGGAGGCATTATTTAGCGGTGTGTTTATTATTCGTTGTCGCGCTAATGATAAAGCGCTCTCCCCACAGCGCCAGCGCGAAGATGCACAAGCCTGAGCAAAAGTGTGTCATTTAATGAAGATGTTACGAGATGGAAGGTGCGCGCTGTCCCCCATCCCAACCTTCCCCCGCGAAGCGGGGGAAGGAGACGCTGCCACATTTAGCTTCAATACTCGCATGTTGCAGCATCTTCCTCCCCCACGCGTGGGGGAGGACTGAGGTGGGGGGCAAACTATCTCATCTGCGCGCTGTCCCCCATCCCGGCCTTCCCCCGCAAAGCGGGGGAAGGAGACGCTGCCACATTTAACTTCAATACTCGCATATGGCAGCGTCTTCCTCCCCCACGCGTGGGGGAGGACTGAGGTGGGGGACAAACGACCTCATCTGCGCGCTGTCCCCCATCCCAACCTTCCCCCGCGAAGCGGGGGAAGGAGACGCTGCCACATTTAGCTTCAATACTCGCATATGGCAGCGTCTTCCTCCCCCACGCGTGGGGGAGGACTGAGGTGGGGGACAAACGACCTCGCACTTAAGAGGACCGAGGTGGGGGACAAACGACCTCGCACTTAAGAGGACTGAGGTGGGGGGCAAACGACCCCGCACTTAACGCGCGATTAATCGCCCAGCAATACAGACTCTAATGCGATCTTAATCATGTCGTTAAACGTGGTCTGACGCTCAGCCGCAGTGGTCTGCTCGTGCGTGCGAATATGGTCAGAAACGGTACAAATAGTCAGCGCTTTAGCGCCAAATTCCGCTGCTACGCCGTAAATGCCCGCCGCTTCCATTTCCACGCCGAGGATGCCGTACTTCTCCATCACGTCGAACATTTGTGGATCTGGGGTATAGAAAAGATCCGCAGAAAAGATGTTACCTACGCGCGCATCAACGCCCAGGTTTTTAGCCGCGTCAACCGCGTTGCGCACCATGTCAAAATCAGCAATCGCTGCAAAGTCATGATCTTTAAAACGCATACGGTTCACTTTCGAATCGGTACATGCACCCATACCAATCACGATATCACGCAGTTTCACATCTGCACGTACCGCGCCGCAGGAACCCACACGAATAATCTTTTTCACGCCGAAATCGGTGATCAGCTCTTTGGTGTAGATCGAGCAAGACGGAATGCCCATGCCGTGACCCATCACCGAAATTTTGCGACCTTTGTACGTGCCGGTGTAACCCAACATGCCGCGCACGTTGTTCACTTCAACCGGGTTCTCCAGAAAGGTTTCTGCAATGTGCTTGGCACGCAGCGGATCGCCAGGCATCAGTACGACGTCCGCGAAATCACCCATTTCTGCATTAATGTGAGGAGTTGCCATTGTTCGTTATCCTTTTTAAATAGCTGCTTTACAGCATGTTCTTGCCGTAGTCCATGCTGGACAGGCCAAAATAGTGTGCAATTGTCTGGCCGATATCCGCGAAGGTATCGCGGTAGCCAAGCGAGCCAGGCTCTACTTTAGGGCCGTAGATCAGAATGGGAATGTGCTCGCGCGTATGTTCAGTGCCTTCCCAGGTAGGATCGCAGCCGTGATCGGCGGTCAGGATCAAAATATCATCTTCTTCCACCAGTGCCATCAGCTCCGGCAGACGACGATCAAACAGCTCCAGCCCCCCTGCGTAACCGGCAACATCACGACGATGTCCCCACGTTGAGTCAAAATCAACGAAGTTAGTAAACACAATGGATTGATCAGGCGCTTGCTTCATCTCTTTGATCGTGGCATCAAACAGCGCATCAAGACCGGTGGCTTTAACCTTTTTGGTAATGCCTTGCTCGGCGTAAATATCCGCAATTTTACCCACGGAAATCACGTGACCGCCCTTCTCATCTACCAGTTTTTTCAGCATGGTCGCCGATGGCGGTTCCACAGCTAAATCGTGGCGATTGCCGGTACGCTCAAAATGCCCCGCTTTATCGCCCACAAACGGACGAGCAATCACACGGCCAATGTTATAGCCCCCTTCGGTCAACTCTTCGCGCGCGATTTCACACAGCGCATAGAGGCGATCCAGGCCAAACGTCTCTTCGTGACAAGCGATTTGGAACACGGAATCCGCAGAGGTGTAGAAAATCGGCTTGCCCGATTTCATGTGCTCTTCGCCCAGTTGGTCGAGGATCACCGTACCCGATGAGTGGCAGTTGCCGAGATAGCCCGGTAACTCTGCACGCTCAACCAGTTTATCCAGCAATTCCTGCGGGAAACTGTTTTCTTTGTCGCTGAAGTAACCCCAGTCGAACAAAACCGGCACACCAGCAATTTCCCAGTGGCCAGATGGCGTATCTTTACCGGAAGAGAGTTCGCTGGCGAAAGCATAAGCGCCAGTGATTTTTGCCTCTGGATCAAGGCCAGCCGGGAAGCGTCCGGTAGATAATTCTGCGGCTTTACCCAAACCTAATGCGGTCAGATTCGGCAGATGCAACGGACCTTTGCGTCCTTTGTCCGCTTCACCTTTTAAACAAGCTTCAGCGATATGGCCTAAAGTGTCTGAACCTGCGTCACCGAATTTTTCAGCGTCTTTGCTGGAGCCGATTCCAAAGGAGTCGAGAACCATTATAAAAGCACGTTTCATGCAAGTCTCCTGCGCCTGTGCGCGTGACAAGTCAAAAAAAAGCGATCAGATCAGTATACCCGAATGCTTTGCGGCTGGCACCGATTGTATTATTTAACCGGCTTCAGTCACGCGGCGATAGACCACCGGCGTGGCGGCGGGCGCCCTGTCGCTGAGTTTAATGGCGGCTTTAAGGGCTTTTGCCGCTTGCTGCCAGTTAGCTTCGCTGCTGGCATGAATCACCGCCAGCGGTCGCTCGGTATCAGCACGCTCGCCGAGCATGATCATGCCGCTCAGGCCAACGCTGTAATCGATGCTGTCGCTAGCCCGTTGACGCCCGCCGCCCATGCCCACCACGGCCATGCCAAGCGCACGCGTATCCATGCTGCTAACAATACCGGGCTGATCGGCGTAAACCGCTTTACTCAGCGTGGGTGCCGGCAGATAAGCATCGTAACGCTCAACAAAGTCGACTGGCCCTTTCTGCGCGGCCACCATGCGACCAAAAATCTCCGCAGCAGCGCCGTTGTCCAGCACCTGCATCAGTTTTTGACGCGCTTCGGCGTCATCTGCCGCCAGTTTGCCCGAGATCAGCATCTCGCTGCACAGCGCCAGCGTCACTTCCAGCAGGCGTGGATTACGCTGCTGGCCGGTGAGGAAACGCACCGCTTCACGCACTTCCAGCGCATTCCCGGCGGTAGACGCCAGCACTTGATTCATATCGGTAAGCAGCGCGGTGGTTTTACAACCCGCGCCATTGGCCACACCAACAATCGCCTGCGCCAGGTTTTCCGAGGCTTCGTAAGTAGGCATGAAAGCACCAGAACCGACTTTCACATCCATCACCAGCGCATCTAAACCTTCGGCGAGCTTTTTCGCCAGAATCGACGCGGTGATCAGCGGAATAGAGTCAACGGTGGCGGTGATATCGCGCGTGGCGTAAAAGCGTTTGTCAGCCGGTGCCAGTGAATTAGTCTGACCGATAATTGCGACGCCGACTTCCTTGATGATCTGGCGGAAGCGATCGTCGCTCGGGAAGATGTCAAAACCGGGAATTGCTTCCAGCTTATCCAGTGTCCCGCCCGTATGCCCAAGGCCGCGTCCGGAGATCATCGGAATGTAACCGCCGCAGGCAGCCACCATGGGGCCAAGCATCAGTGACGTAACATCACCTACGCCGCCGGTTGAGTGCTTGTCGACCAGCGGACCATTTAAATTCAGTGATTTCCAGTTCAATACCGTACCGGAATCACGCATTGCCATGGTTAACGCCACACGTTCAGGCAGCGTCATATCGTGAAAATAGATGGTCATCGCCAGCGCGGCAATCTGACCTTCGGAAACGCTGTTATCGCGCACACCGTTGATGAAAAAGCGAATCTCTTCTTCACTCAGCGCGTGGCCGTCACGTTTTTTGCGGATGATTTCTTGAGCCAGGAACAAGGTAGCCCCCTTACAAAGGGAAGGTCGGTGTTAGAAAGGCGGCCAATGACCGCCTAAAGAATTAATAACCGGATTTGCTGGTTTCGCTGTTATGGCCCAGCGTATTCAGCAGGTTAGCCAGCAGGCTGGAAGCACCAAAGCGGAAATGGCGCGCATCGGCCCACTCGGCGCCCAGCGTCTCTTCCGCTATCTGAAGATAGATCGCAGCATCTTCCGCCGTACGCACGCCGCCAGCGGGCTTGAAGCCAACTTGCTGCTTCACGCCTTTATCGCGAATGACACTCATCATGATCTGCGCCACTTCCGGCGTCGCGTTAACCGGTACTTTACCGGTTGAGGTTTTGATGAAGTCTGCACCCGCATCAATGGCAATTTCAGAAGCCTGACGAATCAAGGCTTCTTCTTTAAGTTCGCCCGTTTCAATAATCACTTTCAGCAGCACATCCGCTGCGGCACAAGCTTCTTTACAGGCTTTCACCAGATCGAAACCGATCTGCGTATTGCCGGCGATCAGCGCACGGTAAGGAAATACCACATCGACTTCATCAGCACCGTAAGCAATGGCGGCGCGGGTTTCAGCCAGCGCGATATCGATATCATCATTGCCGTGTGGAAAATTGGTCACGGTCGCAATGCGAATCTCTGGCGTACCCTGCTCGCGCAGCGTTTTGCGTGCAACAGGAATAAAGCGCGGATAGATACAAATCGCGGCCGTGTTGCCAGCCGGTGACTTCGCCTGATGGCACAGCGCAATGACTTTTGCGTCGGTGTCATCTTCATTCAGCGTGGTTAAATCCATCAGTTTCAGCGCGCGCAGTGCTTGCGCTTTAATATCGGTCATGATGCTCTCCAACAGGTTCGGTCGCGGCCAGCAAGCGGGCCGAGTGAATGTGATAATACTAACAAATGCAGCCGATGGTTTATGTGGTGAGAGTCACATCAAGGTAAGATCAGACTGCAAATTCGGTACTGATAGAGTGATATATATCACAAATAACAGCTTGCCAGCGTAACAATACGCCAACAGCGACAATGTTATTATTATCACATTTGCCGAATAATCGTGCCAGTATTTGTATTCAGCTTAGTCAATCACAGGGCCGAATGTGGGAAAGAAGGATTATAGCTGTATGCCGCACAGCAGAAGATGAATTGCCTGAGCAAGATTCAGTGATTTCAATCATTTAGGATTTAGCGGGGGAACCGAAATACCGTTTGGCTGTTTAGCCACAGTGCATTGGCAATCTGCTGCGGGGATTCATTGCGCAGGCTACACAGCGTTTCCCACACCAGACGTGCCCGTTCGGGACGATTGGGTTGGCCCTGAAAGCCGTTTAACGGCATATCCGGTGCATCGGTTTCCAGTAACAGCGATTCCAGCGGTAACTGGGCAATGGTCTGGCGAGTTTTACTGGCGCGTTCATACGTAATGGTGCCGCCCACGCCAATAGCGTAACCAAGTTTGATAAACGCCTGCGCCTGCTGCAGGCTGCCAGCAAATCCATGCACCACGCCGCGCCGGGGCAAGTCGTGGCGGCGCAGATGCAGTGCGAGCTTGTCGTGCGTGCGGCGTGAATGCAAAATTACCGGCAGATCGTAGTTTTTTGCCAACCTGAGCTGTGCATCCAGCAAACGCTCTTGCTTGTCGAATTGCGGATCCTCGCGATAGAGATCCAATCCGATCTCACCAATCGCCACCAGCTTTTCGGGTGGCTGCTTGAGGTAGGCTTCCAATTTATCCAGATGCACATCCTGGTGCGACTCAATTACAATCGGATGCAGACCCAACGCGGCATAGAGCGCCGGATGATCGGCAGCCAGCTGGCACACCACGGCGAAACGGCTGACATCCACCGCAGGCACAATGATTTTTTCTACGCCCGCTTCAGCGGCGCGGGCGATGCTCTGTTCCGCATCATCAACGAAGGGCGGGAAATCGAAGTGACAATGGGTGTCGATAAATCTCATGCCAGCGATCCTTTATCGTAATCGGCGTCGTTACCCGCCAACGGCGGCGTGATGATGGCACGCGTGTCCGGCGCGTTCGCTACCGGCGCAGGCGGCGTAATCGCCGCATGCTGCATAAACGGCTCGGCATCACTCAACCATTGTCCCAGCGTGGCGAGAAAGTAGCGACCACAACGACGTCCCAAATGGTAATCCTGATTCAGCGACGATATGCGGCTACCTAACGCATTGCTGGCCAGCGCACGCGGCGGAAAGATCTCAATAATACGTAAGTTATCGGGCGGCTGATCGATGAATTGCTGAATTTCCCGATAACTCTGCTCATGATGATTAAGCACATGGATCATCGGCTTCAGTGCGCTTTCACCTAACCAACGCTCCATCCGTTTGAACCACTTAGGCGTATAAGACATTTGCGACGGCACAGTGCGTATCACCACAATGGTATCTGCGCCGCGCTTCGCCGCTTCCCGCACCGGAATGGCGTCGCTGATACCGCCATCCAGATAACTGATGCCTTCAAGATCAACCCCAAGCCGGTAAAAGCCAGGGATCGCGCTTGACGCTTTAATGATGTTTAGCCAGTTGTCGCGGGTAGGCGCAAAGTAGCCCGGTGAATAGTCGTCGCTGCGGCACGCACACATATAAAACTCGCGGCCGCTGCTGAACAGGTTTTGCGCAGTGGCCATTTCAAGCGGGAATTCACTGCGGGTTGTTTCAATGAGCCAATCAAGATCGATCAGATTGCCGCCACGCACAAAACGCAGGGGATCAAAAAAGAGTTTACTGGTGGTGTAACGCGTAATAACGCGGCGAGCGTAGCCTGGTTGCGCGCAGACAAATGCTGACAAGTTTTGCGCACCCGCGGAGGTGCCAAGCATTAAGTGAAAGGGATTAAAGTTAGCGCGTTGAAATTCATCCAGTACACCGGCAGTAAAGATGCCGCGTTGTCCGCCACCTTCACACACCAACGCCATTTTTTTTGCTTTGAACGGTGTAAGCGCAAGGGGTTCGATCGCCCCAAGTGTGACAGGTATACGTATGCCCAATGTCTGAACCTCGAAAGGGGTTCTCGGTCAGAATGGCTGAGGGATTTTTTCCGTTGTTGTTCGCAGCATTCCGGAGAACCAGTCATGATTTCCTTAACCGGGCAGGCGGCTTAATGCCGCCTGCCCATTGTAGCGTAATGAGGATTTCCGTTCCTCACACCTTTCGCTACAGATGACTGGCCTCCGCTTTATGCGTACTTGGTTCGCATTAAACTGCAAGACTCATCGGCTAAAGTTTTTTACGGCCAGTGAACAGGCTGATGAGAAACAGGATAATACCAACAACGAAGACAACTTTAGCCGCCCATGCTGCTGTGCCGGCTAAACCACCAAAACCTAACGCTGCGGCAATCAGCGCGATTACCAGAAAAATAATGCCCCAACGAAACATAAGCCTCTCCTTACCAATAGTGAAAATCGAACTGCTTATTTGAGCCCAGGATGGGTTTTCTTATTCGTGCGGCATTCGAAAATGCCGCACGTTCACCATTAAGATTTAACCGTCAGGTCATTCTTAACGCTTTTCACGCCTTCGATAGCTTTTGCGATACCTTCAGCACGATCTGACTGAGCTTTGTTCTCAACGGTACCTGAGAGCTGAACAACGCCATCGGTTGTTTCAACTTTCACCTTGCGCGACGGAACAATGTCATCCGCTAATAGCTTAGCTTTAATTTCGCTGGTTGTTGCAGCATCGCCTGCATAACCTTTCATTGATTGAGATTTGCTGTCTCTAACGTGTAGTTTATCGCTGACGGATTTAACACCTTCAACCTTCTGCACCAGGGCCACCGCTTTTTCAGCCTGATCCTGTGAAGTGACAAAACCGCTTAACGTCACAACGCCTTGATGCGTTTCAACTGAGATATCCGTACTTTTAATGGCTTCGTCATCTACCAGAGCGGCTTTAGCTTTGGCAGTTACGCCGCTGTCGTCCATAAAACCATCGACTTTTTTCATAGAACTATCGATTTTCGAACCCGTGCTGTCTGCAGTCTGCTGTGCTTTTTGCGACATTGAATCTTCAGCCAGCGCGCTGCCGCTCAGTAAAGCAGAACCTACCATCGCGGCAATCAGGGTTTTAGCAATCTTAGTATTCTTCATCGATATATTCCTTCTATCAGTTAACTCACCCACAACCGTAGGCGCGACAGTAGCAAACGGCGCTACTGCAATACTGGACGCAAGGAGAAGAAACGTCTCTTTCGCCGTCCGATAGAACAATGATAGTCGGTATTTTGGAGTTTGCCGGAGTAACTGGTTGATAGCTGGTCGAAATAGGCGAAACGGTGTGTTTTTAGGAAGAGTCTGTAACAGGGGAAAACAGAGCCACTCTTAAGTATACCCATCCACCTTCAAGCGGCAGAGGCGTTAACGGCTGTTTCTCACCCGAATCACCTACAACGGTAAGATCATCGGGCTTTACGCGTTTGCCGCCTTGCTGCAACTCGAATTATTTAGCGTATAGAATGGCTACTGTGAAACGATTAATGCTCGCGTGTTTTGCGGAATTTCACTTCAGGATAACGTTCCTGAGTGATGTTCAAATTCACCATGGTGGGCGCGATATAAGTCAGATTATCGCCGCCATCCAACGCGAGGTTAACCTCATTTTTACGTTGGAATTCTTCGAACTTCTTCGCATCGCTGCATTCAACCCAACGCGCGGTCGACACGTTGATCGCTTCATAAATCGCTTCAACGTTGTATTCACTCTTCAGGCGCGCGACGACCACGTCGAACTGCAACACACCAACCGCACCCACAATCAGATCGTTGTTATGTACAGGACGGAACACTTGTACCGCGCCCTCTTCAGAGAGCTGAACCAAGCCTTTCAGCAGCTGTTTCTGCTTGAGCGGATCGCGCAGACGAATGCGGCGGAACAGCTCTGGCGCGAAGTTCGGAATGCCGGTGAACTTCATGTTTTCACCTTGGGTAAAGGTGTCGCCAATCTGAATGGTACCGTGGTTGTGCAGCCCGATGATATCGCCCGGATACGCTTCTTCAACGTGAGAGCGGTCGCCTGCCATGAACGTCAGCGCATCGGCAATGACCACGTCTTTTCCGGTCCGAACCTGACGCAGTTTCATGCCTTTTTCATATTTACCGGAGACCACACGCATGAACGCGACACGGTCGCGATGTTTTGGATCCATATTGGCCTGGATCTTAAACACGAAGCCGGTGAACTTCTCTTCTTTAGCTTCGACTACGCGGGTGTCGGTTTTGCGCGGCATTGGCGTAGGTGCCCAGGCAACTAAACCATCCAGCATATGATCCACACCGAAGTTACCTAACGCGGTGCCGAAGAACACCGGCGACAGCTTGCCTGCAAGAAAAGCTTCGCGCTCGAACTCGTGCGAGGCGCCCTGCACCAACTCCAGCTCTTCACGCAGCTGAGCAGCCAGCTCTTCACCGATCGCTGCATCAAGATCGGGGTTATCCAGACCTTTTACAACGCGCACTTCCTGAATGGTGTGACCTTTACCGGTCTGGTAGAGATAGGTTTCATCGTTATAAAGGTGATAAACACCTTTAAACAATTTGCCGCAGCCAATTGGCCAGGTAATGGGCGCGCAGGCAATTTTCAGCTCGCTCTCAACTTCATCCAGCACTTCCATCGGATCGCGGATGTCACGGTCAAGTTTGTTCATGAAGGTCAGGATCGGCGTATCGCGCAGACGTGTCACTTCCATCAACTTACGGGTACGATCCTCGACGCCTTTCGCGGCATCAATCACCATCAAACAGCAGTCAACGGCGGTTAGCGTGCGGTAAGTATCTTCCGAGAAGTCTTCGTGTCCTGGGGTATCCAGCAGGTTAACCAGGCTATCACGATACGGGAACTGCATCACTGAGGTGGTGATGGAGATGCCGCGCTGTTTCTCCATTTCCATCCAGTCAGATTTGGCGTGCTGGTTGGAGCCACGGCCTTTTACTGTCCCGGCGGTTTGGATTGCTTGTCCGAACAGCAAGACTTTTTCGGTAATAGTGGTTTTACCGGCATCAGGGTGCGAGATGATCGCGAAGGTGCGGCGGCGTGCCACCTCTTCTAAAATGGGATTAGACATGAGTGAATTCTTCTCAACGGGGCAGCGCGGCGGCATAGTGTATTGCCAGGCGCTGCTGATAAATCACGATGGCCGGTAGAACCTTACCGGCAGGTAATCGGTGCCGAATGCGATTATTTTTCGTCGGCTTTTAAGCGCGAAGTTACATTGGCGGCAATCCCGGTTACCCAGTCAGCATTAAGGCGGCATAGCATACAATATTTTGTTGGCGCGGCCTACAGGCTGTTGCGGTGAGGTAGAGTGAATGTGTGTGAGGTGTGCGCTATCCCCGTGAGGTGCGCGCTATCCCCTATCCCGGCCTTCCCCCGCGAAGCGGAGGAAGGAGACGCTGCCGCATGCGAGTTACGAGCTAACATAAAGCAGCGTCTTCCTCCCCATTTATGGGGGAGGATTGAGGTGAGGGCAAACGACCTCGCCCCAAAAAAGCACCATCCCGCTTATCCCAGCACTTTACCCACGCATGATTTAAAAATCTTAACGCCAATCTCCAGCGAGCTCAGGTCAAAATGCATATCAGGATGATGCAGCCCCGGCACCAAATTCGTCCCTAATCCCCAGAAACCGGCTTTCACGCCCGGACGCTTCACGGGGTAATAGAAAAAGTCTTCACTGCCAGGCGTGGTTTTAGTGTCCAGTAAGCCATCTTCCCCCAACACATCAACAATTGCGTCACGAATAATCGCTGTCGCCTCGTCATGAATTTCTGCGGCAGGCATCTCTTTCAACACGACTACGTCAGCCTGAGCGCCCAGTGCAGCCACGCTGTTAATAATGGCTTGCGTCACCTTCTCTTTCAGCAACACCATTGGCCCATTCTCTTGTGAACGCAGATCCCAGACTACGCGCGCTTCATCGGGCACTGAGTTGGTGACGCCAGCATCGCACAGAAAACGCGTTGCTTTTACACTCCAGTTTAAACCAGGCGACAGATGAATAGTGTTCACTGCCTGCACCGCCTGAACCGCGGCATCCAGCGCGTTAACGCCCAAATGTGGACGCGCCGCATGAGCAGGCTGACCTTTAATCGTCGCTTCTAGCGTGCTGCAAGCGGAATAGAGCACCGCGGGTACCGCCTGCCCTACAACACACTCTTCCAGCGGACGAACGTGGAAACCAAAAATCATATCCACATCGTCAATCGCGCCGCCTTCAACCATGGCCAGCGCACCGGCGCCCAGCTCTTCCGCAGGTTGAAACAGAATTTTTAGCCGCCCACGTTTTACCGCACCCTCTTTTAATAATTCCTGCGCGGCGGTAAGCACCACGGAAGAGTGACCATCATGTCCGCAGGTATGTCGCGCACACGGCACGCCGTCAATGATATGGCCAAGCGCGTCCATATCGGCACGCAGCGCCAGCACCGGGCCAGGCACGCCGCTGTCAATTTCCGCCACAATGCCGGTGGTGTTATTGATGCCGCGCGTGACTTTCAAACCCGCTTTTTCCAGCTGGTCGGCGATATACGCTGAGGTTTTGATCTCTTCAAATCCCAGCTCCGGGATTTCGTGCAGATAATGGTAATGCTCTAAAACGTTAGACACGGCTTCTCTCCTAGACAAACAGGCGCATAACAAACATGGAAATCAGCGCGTTGACGATGCTCACCAGCATCAGCAGCGGCCAGTATTTTTTGGGTACATCCGCAACGCCCAGCAGGCGTCCCATATATTGCAGCTGCGAACCCATCAGGAAAATGGCGGGCGCTAAAATGGTGATATCCGCACCCGTCAGCAAGCCTTTAGTCAACAGGCTAACCGCAACGCCGGTTCCGGCAGACGAGGAAAGCCACGCGGTAAGCAGCACGGTTATCGCTTCACCTGGCAGGCCAAACAGCCCCATCAACGGTTCAAATATGTGCCCCAGAAACTGCATAATGCCAAGCAGATTCAGCACTTCCGCCAACACATATGCCATCACCACATTCGGCATCAGGTTGTGAATGGCAATATGAAAGCCCTTGCGTGCACCCGTGACGAAAACATCGAAAGGATTTTGACTGACTTTGACGGGGTTATTATTTTCCATCGATGAAATCCTTCTTATAAACACTGTTTAACACGAAGCGGGTTATTGCCGCACCGACAAATTTCAGGACAAACATCAGCGCTAGCGGAATAATGATCGGCAGCGTCATGGAGGCAAACAGGGCTGAACCGATCGCAAAATAATTATTAATTAATCCGGCCCCGGAATATTGCCAGGCGCTCATCACCACAATGTCTTTTTTCGTCACCTGTTTTTGGTCATACATCTCTTTGGTTAATGCCGCGCCCGCGTCGGTGCTTTGCAGATCCGTGATCAGTGCCAGGCCACAGCGTCCCGGTAATCCCATCAGCGGTTTTAATAAGGGGGTCAGCAGCTTGTGCGCCGCACGAATCGCGCCGTAATGGGTAAAGATTTCCAGCACGCCCAGCGCCAGCATCACCGTGGGTGTCAGAGAGAGCGCGAACAGGAATCCCGCTTTTGCACTCAGACCGCCCGCGCCGAGAAAGGTATTGCTGGCGGGATCTTTCATCGTACCGAAACTGCCGCCCAGCGTGGTGAAGTCAAAAGCGCCAAGCCATGACAGGCCATCAACTTTGTATAAGAGTCCTGAAAAAAACAGAATGGCAAAGATCAGTGCCAGATAACTGCCTTTGCTAGCCGTAACCTTTTCTGCCGTGGTTAATATATTTTCATCTGACATAACATCTCCTGCATTTTCAGCTTTGCCGTTATCTATTCAGCGACAAGTTGCAATATATGGAACTAAGTTCTAAGCAGGATTTATGCCAGAGACTGTTATTTACTGAGTTATGAAATTAATGTTTTCCCGTGCTGATAATTTTGGATAAATAATATCCAGCTTCAGCAAACTGTTATTTATCTTTTTACTTTGTCGTCATCGATATTATTTCGGGATGAAATCACTTTGAGGGAAAATAAAACAGTTTTTCGCCAGACGCACTATTATTGAACAGTCGCGATGCACTAATAAGGTGCGGAGAGAGACAAGAGGCGACAAAGGCTAAAAACGGACAACAATGATAATCGCTCGCATTCAAAACTCGGAATAATTCTTTTTAAATCAATATGATAATCTAGCCGTTTTTAAGGAAAAGGCTTCACTTTCTTAACCAATTTGATGCATAATCCACCGCATCTCACCTGTTTAATTAACCTATTCTAAAAGGACGCGATCATGCTAACCGCCGAAATGACCGGGCGTTTGAACGACCAGTTAAATCTGGAATTTTTCTCCGCCAATCTTTATCTGCAGATGAGCGCCTGGTGCAGCGACAAGGGTTTTGAAGGTGCCGCCTCCTTCCTGAAAATGCACTCTCGTGAAGAGATGGAACACATGCAGCGCCTGTTTGATTACCTGAGTGATACGGGTGCCATGCCGGTTCTTGGCACTATCGCAGCACCGCCGGTTGCTTTCACTTCTCTGAACGAAATTTTAGAGCAAGCGCTGGCACATGAGCAGCTTATCACTAGTAAAATCAATGAACTGGCGCATTTTTCGATGACCACGCAAGATTACTCCACCTTTAACTTCCTGCAATGGTACGTGTCTGAGCAGCACGAAGAAGAGAAGCTGTTCAAAACCGTGCTGGATAAACTGGCGCTGGTCAGCAACAGCGGTAACGGTTTGTTCCTGGTCGACAAAGATCTGGCACGCATGAGCACCGAAAACCACACCGCGTAATGCGAATCGGCCCACTGAAAAGTGGGCCGATCTGTTTATACCGCCTTGCGTTGACTTAACGCATACCTAAACACCACGACAAAACAGAGCAGCGGCAAGCTGTAAGCCGATGCTGTGCCGAAATGGTCGGCCATTGAGCCCATAAACCACGGCATAATCGCCCCGCCTACAATTGACATGATCATGAATGAGCTGGCACGTTTAGTCTGCGCGCCCATATTTTTGACGCCCATCGCAAACAGCGTGGGAAACATAATCGACATAAAGAAGAACACCGCAATCAGCGCCACCACCGCCACGCGCTCAATACCTGAAACTACCAACGCGCACAGCGCCACGTTGATGATGGCGTACACAGCCAATAGCGTGGCTGGACGAATACGCCCCATCAGCCAGGTTGAGAAGAAGCGGCCAACCATAAACGCGATCATCGCCACCGACAGCAAATAAGCGGCTGTTGCGTTACTGATATCTGCCCAATGCTCAGTAACGTAGTTAATGAAGAATGCGCCAACGCCAACCTGGGCCGCTATATAGAAAAACTGGGCAATCACCGCGCCGGTAAAGTGTTTATGCTGCCACAAACTGCGGGTCGCACCTTGCTGCAGATCTTTTTGATCTTGCGCCTCACGGACATCCGGCATTGTCGTGCGGCTAAACAAAAACGCAATCAGTAACACCAGCACCGCAATCGCGACATAGGTGAATTTCACGCTCTCCTGCGCCTCGCTGGCGGGTTGCTGAGAGGAGAAGAACATCGCGCCGCCAATTAACGGCCCCATAAACTGACCTAATCCATTAAACGATTGCGCCAGATTAAGCCTTCGCTCAGCTCCGTTGGGATCGCCTAAAACCGTAGCGAATGGATTCGCAGCCGTTTCCAGACAACCTAATCCGCAGGCAATGACAAACAGGGCAAACAGAAACAGCGCGAAGCTATTGGCGCTGGCCGCCGGGATAAACAGCAGCGCGCCCGCCGCGTAAAACAGTAATCCCAGGATAATACCTGCGCGATAGCCGCGACGATCCATGAAATAACCCGCAGGCAGCGCAACGATGAAATACGCGCCAAAATAGGCCGCCTGCAACAAACCCGACTGTGCTTTACTGACATTAAGCGTTAACTGAAAGTGTTTGTTTAAAACATCGAGCAGCCCATACGACAATCCCCACATGAAAAACAGGCTGGTTACGAGCATGAACGCCCAACGCGTGCTGACGCTTGCGCTGCTGGCCCGACGACCGCGTAGCGACTCTTTTTGTGCAAACATAGAATTTCCTCACCAAAGTGTTTTATTCCGACTGCGTGCTGAGGGCAAAGATGCGTGGCATCAGCGCCCATTTTTCGCCCGCTGCGCTCCATGGCGTAGGCTGCTGAAATTTCCACATCAGCGTTTCCCAGCGTTGGATCACCGGATCCTGTTGGCAATGCGTTGCATACTGCTGCCCGTTAAACGTGTCGTTTACCTCCACCACCATAAACAGGCGGTTGCCGAGGCAATAAATCTCCATCTCCTCAATGCCATGCTGCCGCATCGCCGCAGCCACTTCTGGCCAGATACGCTGATGCAGCTGTTGGTACTCCGCGATAAGTGCCGGATCGTCGATCAAATCCAGCGCCTGACAGAAACGGCGACTCATCCTCCTAATGCTCGATCAAGGTGAACGTAGCCGCCATCGACAAACAGCCATTGCCCGGTGGTATGCGATGCGCGTGCGGAAAGCAAAAACACCACGCTGTTGGCGATCTCCTGCGGTGTGGTCATGCGCTGGCCGAACGGAATACGGCGAGTGATCTCTGCCAACTTGTCATCAGGCTGGTCAAAGGTGGCAATCCAGCGTTCATAAAGTGGCGTCATCACTTCAGCCGGGATCACCGCATTGACGCGAATGCCATCCTGCAACAGCGAGGCGGCCCATTCACGCGTCAACGCCAGCACCGCCCCTTTTGACGCGCAATAACCGCTGGTATCACCTTGCCCAGTCAGGGCAGTTTTGGAGCCAATATTGACGATGGCACCTTGCGATTGACGCAGCGCAGGCAAGCAGTCGTGCGCCATTTGATAGAAATGGATGAGGTTCTTTTCCAGCGAGGCGACAAACGCGCTGCGCCCCGCTTCAAGACTGACGCCATCATTCACTCCCGCGTTATTTACCAAGCCATCGATACGATCAAAACGTGCCCGCGTCTGTTCTACTGCAGCGCGGCATTGCGTTTCATCACTCAGTTCGGCGGCGATAAACAGCGCCTGCGGTTGTTGCTGTTGCAGTTGTTCAAACCAGGCGTCAGCGGGCGGTTGATTGGCGACAATCACCGGAATCGCGCCCTCCTCCGCCAGTTGCTGGCTAATGGCGGCACCGATGCCCGAACCGCCGCCGGTCACGATCACCACTTTGTTGGTCAGAAACAGATTCATGCTGTATTCCCCTTGAGATAAACACGCTGAGCGGTTCCGCCCCAAATCGCCTGCTGCTCGGGCTGCGACAGCGTTTGTGTCAACTGCTGGCACAGATCACACACCTGTTGATAGCGGGCTTCGCCCTGCGAAACTGGCCAATCGGAGCCAAACATCAAGCGTGATGGCCCGAACAGCGCCAGCGCCGCATCAAAAAATGGCAGTAGCTGCGCGCCTTGCCAGCCCGCGCCCGCTTCCGTGACTAACCCTGACAATTTGCACACCACGTGAGGCAACGCCGCCAGTGGGGCGATCTGCTGCTTCCACTGTTCAGCTCCCGCCGCAATATCGGGTTTACCGAGGTGATCAAGTACTATCCAGTGCGCATCGTGGCGTTGAGCAAAAACAGCGGCCTGCTGCAGATGGTGATGAGTGACCAACAGATCCCAACTGAACTGCTGCTGTTGCAACTGACGCATGCCACGCGCCACTACGTCAGAAGCCAGCCACGCCACAGGATCGGCTTCGTCCTGCACCGGATGACGAAAGCCGCAGCAGCGCGGATCCAAGGCGACCGGATCGGGCTGCTGCAGATCGATCCACCCCACTACGCCGAGGATCTCGTCATGGTGCGCCGCCAGGTCGCATAAGAATTGATTTTCCGCTTCACAGGGCCGTGCCTGCACCGCAATGCAGCCATCGATCTGCGTCGCGCTCAGCTCGGGCCGTAATTGCGCGGGCAAGAAATCCTGCTTTAGCGCCGAATTGTCGATCCAGCTAAACGCCTCCGGCTGGTAATGCCAGAAGTGTTGATGTGCATCGATCCGCAGCATTACACATTTCCCCGAAAGCGATATTCGGCGATGGATTCGGGATACATCTCAATGGAATAGCCCGGTTCACGCGGCGGCATATAGGCGGCGCCACGGATTTCACACGGCGTTTTGAAGTGCTGATGCAGATGGTCAACATACTCTATGACGCGTCCTTCGTGGGTTCCGGCGATAGCAACATAGTCAATCATCGACAGATGCTGAACGTATTCACACAGCCCAACGCCGCCCGCGTGTGGGCAGACCGGCAGATTGTATTTCGCCGCCATTAGCATCACCGCCAGCACTTCATTGACGCCACCAAGACGACAAGCATCAATCTGCACCACGTCAATCGCACCGCGCATCATCAGCTGTTTAAAGATGATGCGGTTCTGGCACATTTCGCCGGTCGCGACTTTCACCGGCAGCACCCCTTCGCGGATTTTACGGTGACCTTCAATGTCGTCCGGGCTGGTGGGTTCTTCGATAAACCACGGGCGCGCAAAGGAGAGCGCTTTTACCCAGCGAATCGCCTCATCCACTTCCCACACCTGATTCGCGTCGATCATCAGTTGACGATTCTCGCCCAGCACCTCGCGAGCAATGCGCACGCGGCGAATATCATCCTCAAGATCCTGCCCGACTTTGAGCTTCACAAAGTTAAATCCGGCATCGACTGCCTGCTGGCAAAGGCCGCGCAGCTTTTCATCGCTGTAACCCAACCAGCCAGCCGACGTGGTGTAACAGGGATAACCGTTCTGTTCGAGGCTGGCGATGCGCTGCGCCTTACCCGGTTCCTGTCGTTGCAGGATTTGCAGCGCTTCCTGCGGCGTAATCGCGTCGCTTAAATAGCGGAAATCGATACAGCGCACCAATTCTTGCGGTGTCATGTCAGCCACCAATCGCCACAACGGTTTTTGCTCGGCACGCGCCCACAGATCCCAGACAGCATTCACCACCGCACCCGTTGCCAGGTGGATCGCGCCTTTGTCAGGTCCGATCCAGCGCAGCTGGCTGTCGCTCGTTATATCGCGCCAGAACTGCCCCATATTGTCGCGGATACTTTCCAGCGTGCGTCCAACCACCAGATGTTGCAGGCTGCGAATCGCCGCGCAGCAAATTTCATTGCCGCGCCCAATGGTGAACGTCAGCCCATAACCGGATAACGCCGGATCGTCTGTTTCTAGCGTCACGTAGGCCGCGCTGTAATCAGGATCGGGATTCATGGCATCCGAGCCGTCGAGCTGCGCGGAGGTCGGAAAACGAACGTCGTCGACGCGAAGAGCGGTGATGGTTGTCATGATTACCTCATAAAGTACTCGCTAAAATCCGGTGTATTTAGAGAAGTAAAAGGCCCAATGGTCAGGCCATTAAAGCCCATTAAAATGGCCTGAGTGATTGAACCTAAGGCTCAAAGGTCAGGCCAATAAACGCGTTTCTCCGCCCACGTAATCAGGTATGCTGATCTGCACACCGCGCTTAAGATGTAACCAGCGCGTTTCAGTAATGACACATGTTTCTAACATGCGACAATTCAGCGATCTGCAAAATGCGCGCTGAATCGCATAAAATTTTGCGAAGGACGTTGCCCATGCCGATCACCCGACTCGAAAATCCGCGCATCTATCGCCAGATAGCCGATCAGCTACGTGGCCTGATCGAGCGTGGTGAATTTCCGCCCGGCAGCCGTTTACCGGCAGAACGGGAACTGGCTAAACAGCTGCAGGTAAGCCGTGCATCAGTACGGGAAGCGTTGATCGCGCTGGAAGTGGTGGGTTTGGTGGATGTGAAAGTCGGAAACGGCGTGGTGGTGAAAGCGCTGCCGGAGGCCACAATGCCGAGCCGCACGCCACGTCAACCGTGGCAGGAAATGGACAGCGAACTCAATATTGATATCGATTTTAATGCTGAATTAGCGCCTTTTTCGTTGCTTCAGGCCCGGCGTTTGATAGAACCCGAAACTGCAGCGCTGGCTGCGCGCAATGCCAGCAGCGAACAACTGCTGCAAATCCGTACCGCCTTTGAACAGAACTGCAAAGATAACCGCGCCAATTCGCAAACCCATCCCGGTGACCGTCTGTTTCATATTCGGATTGCCCAAGCGAGCGGCAATCAGACCTACGGCTTTATCATTGGCCAACTGCTGGGACATCGCTATGGCACCATGTTTCGTACCCTGCAACAGCGCTTTACGCCAGAAGATATGCCGCACCGCTCTGAGCAGGAACATTTGCAGATTCTTGAGGCGCTAGAAGCGCGCGACAGTCGCCGCGCGCGTCAGGCCATGAAGGCGCATCTTGATCAGGTGATTGCGATTTTCTCCCGCGCCTAAACCAAGCGATAACGCGCGGTTTTTTCTCCATTCACCCACAACTCACGCGTTTCTCCTGGCGGCAACAGAATCGTCATTTCATGCCATGCCGGTTGGTAGTCACCGCGTTTTTCCAGCGTCAGATCCAGCCGTGTTGCGCTGCCTTTTAACGACCAGCTCAGCCACAGCGCATTGCCTTCACGCCAGCCATGGCTTTCACCATCATCATCAAATAGCTCGCCTTGAGTAGTCACTTCACCAGGCGCAGGCCACAATTGCAGTTCACGTATATTATCCAGTTGCGCATTGGTGGTGCTTTCACAACTTCCGAGTGGGATTGCCGCGCCAGCACGCACCAACAGCGGCAAGCGATCAATCGGCGCGTCCAGCGTCACCTGCTGCCCACCCGCAAACCAGTTTCCGCTGTGCCAGTCATACCAACCGTGTGCGTTATGCGGTAGATAAACTTCACGCTCACGTGCACCCTGCTCCACCACACTCGCCACCAGCACATCGCGGCCCAGCAAGAAGTCGTCGCACTCTTGGTAAGTCTTCTCGTCCTCTTCATGATCGAGAAACGTTGGGCGCAGCATCGGCTCGTCTTGCGCGCTGGCCTGCCACGCCAACGTATACAAATAAGGCATCAGCCGATAACGCAGGCGAATCGCCTCGCGGATCATCGACGTGACTTCGGGGTACATCCACGGCTCATTTACGGTGTGATCGTCATTCCACGAATGGATGGTAAAACGGGGATGCATGACGCCATTTTGTACCCAACGCACAAACAGTTCAGCATCGGGTTTATCGCCCGAAAAGCCGCCGACATCATGCCCAACGTTGAACAGCCCAGACAAACTCATGCCCAGTCCCATACGAATGTTGTAACGCAGCGTCTGCCAGTTGGTGCGGTTATCGCCGCTCCAGGTTTGCACGTAGCGCTGCATACCGGCACAGCCAGAACGTGAAATCAAATAAGGCCGTTTCTCCGGTGCAAAACGCTGCTGCGCTTCCATTGAGGCACGCATCATGAGCAGCGGCATCACCGGGCGAATATGCTTGATGGCAATTTCAGTGCCAAAGCCATGGCAGCGCGCTTCGCCATCCCACACTTCATATTCGTTGTTATCATTCCAGGTGGAATCAATGCCTTTTGCCAGCAGCTGCTCCGTCACATTGTCCTGCCACCAGCGCACCGCTTGCGGATGGGTAAAGTCGAGGTGCGAGCCTTCATCATCCCAAAAAACGGAGCGTTCAGGGCGATCCCGCTCTGAGTCACGAATGAACAGCCCTTGCGACGCCACTTCCTGATAGCGTGGATGATCCTGCAACAGACAAGGTTTGATATTCGCCGCCAGCTTCATACCGGCGCGGTGAAACGCCTCACTCATCGCATTCGGGTTAGGTACTTTGTCGTAGTTCCAGTTGAACACGTAACGCTTGTTGTTGATTGAGGTATAACCGGAAGAGAGCTGGAAAGAGTCGCAGGGAATTTCGTGCTCGCGACACAAGCGAATAAACGACTGCAGCTGCTGCTGCGCATCGGGCGCATCGGTGTAATGCATGGTTGAGCCGCTGTAACCCAGGCTCCATTTTGGCTGAAACAGCGTGCGCCCGGTCAGCCGCACAAAGGCTTTGGTTACATCGAGCAGTTTTGGACCGAGCATGAAGTAATAGTCGAGATCGCCCGCTTCAGCGCGATAACGGCGATAGGGCAGATGATAATTATCCAGCTCATTGCCCAAATCAAGCCAGCTGCTGCTGAGGTTGTCGTAAAACAGACCAAAGCTCACCCCATCACGCTGCGTCAGAGTAAACGGAATATGTTTGTAGAGCGGATCGGTACTCTGCGCGTTGTAACCCATCGCATCCAGATTACGCATTTCATAGCGACGATTGACCCGATTGAGATCGCCACTTTTCTCCCCCAATCCATACACGCGATCCTGTGGCTGGCGACGCTGATAATGTTCAACGCCATCGCCATGCGCGTTAAGAAGATAGGCGCCGGTGTGGCGATCGGCGGCCAGCGGCTGCCAGGTGGTGCCATCAAAATGTTCCCAACTCAAACAGAGCGGCTGATGCACCGTGACGCGCAATCTATCGCTGCTGACGCGCAGCTGTTGCGCATCGTGTTCAACCTTGAAATCGGGCAGCGAAAATCCCGCCAGTGATTCACGATCGCGTCCTTCCCACGGCACATCTTCTTCCGGCGCAATGCTCCAGGTACGATTCAGCGCCAGTTCGCCATTACGTTTTAACAGCACGCGCATCAGGCCCGATTCCAGCACATACAGGCGCAGAAGGTGGCGATCTTCTACATTCAGTTCAACAAAGTGATCAGCCTGTTGCTGCAGCGTCCAGTTTTTCAGGGTTTTCATCGTGCTTTCCTTATTGATTCGCAGTGCGTTGGCGACGTTCGGCGATAAACATCACCAGGAAAATCGCGCCAATTAAGTCAAAGAAACCCATGGCAATAAACAGCGGATTGAAGCCAAGGGTGTCGGCGGTGACGCCGATGATCAGGGAGAAGATAAAGCTGGCGATCCAGGCGCAAGAGCCGCGCATACCGTTGACGGTGGCCATCTGACGGCGGTCAAAACGCTCAACCACCAAGGCGCTGAGCATGCAGGAGATCACCTGATGTCCGAAACCGCCGACGGAGATCAGCGCGATAGCTAAATAGGGATCGTCGACCAGCGTCATTAAGCCCAGCGATACCATCAACACCGCTCCGGTCACAGAGCTGGCAACAATGGAATTCACGCGCGTCAGGCCAAACCAGCGTACATAAAGTTTGGTCAGATAACCGCTGGCCACGCTGCCGAGATCGGCGGCGAGAAACGGCAGCCAGGCAAACATCACAATCTGCTTTAGATCCATGCCGCGCTCATTGGCGAGATAGAGCGGCACCCAGAAACTCAGCACCGCCCACGCCGGTTCGGCGAGAAAAGCCGGGATCGCAATGCCGTAAAATTTTTTCTCTTTGCCGATGACTTTGAGCGCGGTGAAGAACGGCAGCTTTTCGCCGATCTCCTCATTGTCCTGATTAATAAAGGCGCGCTCCTCATCGGAAAGGCGCGTATGTTTTTCTGGTGATTGATAACCCCACCACCACAATACGACCCACAGCAAACCCAGGCCGCCAGTCAGCAAAAATGCGCCCTGCCAGCCAAACGAGATATGTGCAATGTAGATGATCGGCGGTGCCAGCATCGCGCCAACAGAGAAACCAACGCCTGCCCAACCTGCTGCAACCGGGCGCTCTTTTTTCGGGAACCAGTCGCCAATCGCTTTGGCGTTAGCCGGCGTGGCCGCAGCTTCCGAAGCGCCCATGACAAAGCGCAGCAGCGCCAGATGGAGCCAGCTTCCTGCACCAGCGTGCAGTAAGCAGGTCACAGACCAAATCACCGCACAGATGAGAAAGCCCATCTTCAAACCGATCACATCAATCAGCCAGCCGCAGATCGGTTGAAAAAGGGTGTAAGCCAGCTGAAACGTCGCCACCACCCAGGAATATTGCTCGGTGCTCATGTTGAGGCTGGTTTTCAGTTCGGGTGCCAGAATGCCGAGCGAGTTACGGGTGATGTAATTGACGGTCACACCCAGCAGAAACATGCCCAGCATCCACCAGCGCAGATTTTTTATCGTTCGCACCGTGCGCGAGGCGCTGATGGGCTTAGTTGTTGAGTCGAGGCTCATGATGCAACTCCTGTGAAAGCCGAGATGGCCGTGAATTCTTCACACCGTCGTCCGACGTACCGCGTGACCTGCATCGAACATAGAAAAGTGCAAAACGTGGGTACAGCCACTTTTTTGCAAACTTTTTCATGGCAGGCTATTTCGCCACGTTAAATCCGCAGTAAATTGCGATATGACCCGATTCAGCAGCGTATGAAAAATTTTTCATTTAGAGATTTGAAGGCGATCACAGAATGAAACAAAGGCTTAAAGTCAGCGAAATTGCGGCGCTCAGCGGCGTGTCGATCAGCACGGTTTCGCGAGTACTGGCGGGAAAATCCAATACCCGGCCCAGCACCCGCGACAAAGTATTGGCGATCGCGCAGCAGCAAGGCGTGCTGGATAATCTGCACAGCGGACGTCTGCTGCTGAATAATTTGATGGTGTTTGCGCCCCCGCGCGCCTTTGATGTACGCAGCGATATCTTCTATTACAAGGTGATTCAGGGCATTAGTCAGGCGGTTGAACCGCATGAGGTGCGGTTGCGCTACTGTCCGCTGGAGGAAGTGGAAAGCGACGCGGCCTTGTTTATTGAAAAAATGCAGCAGACCGAAGCCGCGTTATTGGTAGGAATAGATGACGAGCGCATTCATCAGCTAGCAGCCGAAATGAACAAGCCGTGCGTACTGATTAATGCTTTGGATCGCCGCATGCGTTTGCCTTCTGTGGCGCCGCATCATCAGTTAATTGGCGAGTTCTCGGCCCGTTATCTGTTCGAGCAAGGTCATCGCCAGATCCTGTCGCTGCACTGTCTGCGGCGTTACACCATGGAGCAGCGATTGCAGGGCGTGCGCGATGCCTGGCATGCGATGAATCTGCGCTTCGACAGCCGCCAGCATCTGTTAACCCTCAACAGTTTTAGCAGCAATGAAGCCGCAGAGCGTTTAACGGAATATTTGCGGCATTGTCCGCAGGCACAAAGGCCGACAGCGATTCTGGCCAGCGGCGATTACATTGCCGCTGGCGCGGTGACGGCGCTGCAACAGGCTGGACTACGCGTGCCACAGGACATTTCGGTGATGAGTATGGATGGCTTTAACCTTGCCGCGATACACGATATTCCACTGACGTCGGTGCAGGTGCCCCGCGATGAGTTGGGTGAAGCGGCAGTACGCATGCTGCAACAGCTGCGGCTGCATCCCGGCGCTCCGCCCGGCACCTTGCTGCTCAATGGCAAGCTGGTGGTGCGCGAATCGGTGCGCCGGATACGCGATAACCTCAGCCATGCGCCCGTTCAGCAGTATGGCTTATACGATTAGCTGAGCGCTTTTAGGCGCAATTCCGAAGGCTGTGGACGACCAAACAGATACCCCTGGAACAGGGTACAGCCCTCTTCGCGCAGTTTGGCAAACTGCTCGCTGCTTTCGACGCCCTCAGCCGTGATCTGAATATCCAGACTGCGGCTCATCCCCGTAATGGCGCGAATAATTGCCAGCGCTTCGCGACTGTCGCCCATGTCATTAATGAATGACTTATCGATTTTAATCTTGTCGAACGGGAACGAGCGCAGATAGCTCAGCGATGAATAGCCGGTGCCGAAGTCATCCAGTGCAATCTGTACGCCCAACGCTTTAAGGCTTTCAAGCGTCCGGATGTTGCCCAGCGAATCATCCAGCAATACCGATTCAGTAATCTCCACTTCCAGTCGGCTTGGATTCAGCCCAGATTCTTGCAGCGCACCTTCAACCACCGACACCAGCGAGCTGTTTTTGAACTGCAGCGGCGACAGATTCACCGACACCGATTGTTCCCCCTCCCAACTGGCGGCTTCACGACAGGCGTCATACAACGCAAAAGCGCCCAACATGTGAATCAGCCCGGTTTCTTCCGCTATTGGGATAAAATCATTCGGCATGATCAGCCCCTTAATCGGGTGATGCCAGCGCATCAGCGCTTCATAACCGATAATGGTTTTGTTATCGCCGTTGGTGATTGGCTGGTAATAGAGTTTGAGCTGGCGGCCGCTGATGGCTTCGCGCAGATCATTTTCAATTACGCGACGGCTGCGCGCTACATCATCCATCGCCAGCGTAAAGTGTTCGTGTCGGTTGCGGCCGTTGCGTTTAGCCTCGTACAACGCCATGTCAGCACAGCGCAGCAGCTGCTCCGGCGTGTTGGTAATGCTGGCGCTTAGTGCAATGCCGACGCTTAACCCAACCGATAAGTTATGCCCTTCGATATTAACCGGCGGACGAATCGCTTCGATCAGACGCTGCGCCACAATGCTGGCTTCATCTGCATTGCTAACCGACGGCAGCACGACAGCAAATTCGTCACCGCCAATGCGCGCCAGCGTATCGTGGTCGCGTAAAGTATTACGCAGGCGTTTCGCCACCACGCGCAGCAGGTCATCACCAATTTGGTGGCCGAGTGCATCGTTGACGTTTTTGAAGTTATCAAGGTCGAGGCACAGCGCGGCAGTCTGCTTTTGATTGTGTCCATCCTGCCGCAGCGCTTCGCTCAGACGCTGGCGGAACAGGATGCGGTTTGGCAGGCTGGTGAGGTTATCGTGGTGCGCCATATGATGAATGCGTGCATCGGCGGCACGCTGATCGGTGACATCTTCCACAATCAGCATCAGATAATTTTGGCGCGCATCCTGACCGCTAATTGCCGTGGCGCGGGTGTGCAAAATGCGCTCGCCGCTAGCGGTGATCATCAGCTGCTCACGCTCATGAATACCTTCGCTGCGCAGCGCCATATCGGCCAGGCTGTTGAAATAATCACTCAACTCTGGCGACATGCACTCATGCGGCCGCTTGTTTACAATCAGCGATTTGGAGAGGCCAAACAGCTTTTGCGACTGGTCGTTGACCAGCAAGATTTCGCGGGTAATCGCGTCTTCCACAATCACGCAGGAAGGAATATGGGTAATGATGTTATCGAGGAACTTCGACAGTGCGGTTTTTTGCGCGCTTTGCGCCTCAGCCTGATCTTTGGCGCGCAGTAACAGCTGCTCCTGCTCGCGGCGATCGGTGTTGTCGCGGGTAATTTTAGCGAAGCCAAGCAGCTTGCCCTCTTCGTCATGAATCGCGTCGATGACCACATGCGCCCAAAACGCGCTGCCATCTTTGCGATAGCGCCAGCCTTCATCCTCAAAGCGCCCGGTTTTCATCGCAATACCCAGGTTGGCTTCAGGTAAATTCATCGCGCGGTCTTGCGAGCTGTAAAACAGGGAGAAGTGCTGTCCGACGATCTCCTCAGCAACATAGCCTTTGGCGCGCTGCGCGCCAGCGTTCCAGTTCACCACGTGGCCTTTAACGTCGAGCATATAAATGGCGTAATCGGTAACGCCTTCGACTAACAGACGGAAGCGTTCTGCCTGTTCGTGCTGCTCGCGGCGGATACGTTGCTGCTCGGTACAGTCGCGGGTGATTTTAGCGTAACCGATAAGTTTGCCAGCCTCGTCGCGTATAGCATCGATGACCACATGCGCCCAAAACGCGCTGCCATCTTTGCGATAGCGCCAGCCTTCATCTTCGAAACGTCCGGTCTTAAACGCGGTTTGGAGGTTCTTGTTGGGGATGTGCTCCAGCCGATCCTGTACGCTGTAAAAGCGCGAGAAGTGTTTGCCAACAATTTCTTCTGCTACGTAGCCTTTGGCGCGCTGCGCCCCGGCATTCCAGTTCACTACGTTGCCGTCGTGATCCAGCATATAGATCGCGTAATCGGTCACGCCCTCGACCAATAAACGAAAACGGGCTTCGTCTTCGCGCGCTTTACGCTGCTGCTCTTGCTGCTGTGTGCAGTCGCGGGTGATTTTGGCAAAACCCAGTAGCTGGCCGTAATCGTCGCGAATAGCATCAATGATGACATGCGCCCAAAACGCGCTGCCATCTTTACGGTAGCGCCAGCCTTCGGTTTCAAAACGTCCAGTGATAGACGCTGTTTCCAGACTGCGCTGCGGCATGCCTTTTAGACGGTCTGCCTCGCTGTAAAACAGCGCAAAGTTTTTTCCGACGATCTCTTCTGGTGTATAACCTTTGGCCCGCTGCGCCCCTGTATTCCAGTTCGCCACGGTTCCGTCCGGCTTCAACATGTAAATAGCGTAATCGATCACGCTTTGAACCAGCATTCGATACATGACATCAGAATTATTATCCATTTTTATTTGCCTGCTGCTGCTAAGCCTTGGTGTGGCTTAAGAATGTTCTTAATTTGACATCGAACTTAAGACCAAATGCGGGCTAATAACAAGCTCAATGCGTCAAATGACAAAAGTTAGTAGGCTGTTTATCGGCAATGGCGAGAAAACGTTCAATTGTCATGCAGTGGGTCATGTTTTGGAGAGGTCAGACAATACCTTTCTGGCAAGAGGAGAGCGAAAAATACGCTGCAACACAGTGGCACAGTGGCACAGTGCAGCTTGCCAGCTGACCATTGCCCTTTTTTTATGTCAGCAAGAACGCTTAGCATCCAAATCAGTACATGCCGTTTTTAGCAGACATCACCCTGACCCTGTCATAAATTAACAACAAAGTAAGCCAATGACCTTTTAATGCGTAATCAATCGGGCAGCGAACAGAATGCACATCTTTTACTTGGGTTTATGCCGTGGGCGTCAAAAGAGGTAAATACGATACTGTGATTATTTCATGTCATTAATTGCGATACTGTTCAAATTTAAGACAGAGCTTAACGCACTTATTCCAGCAGGCTGGTAATAAACAGGTCAGACCATCATTCCTGTTTTATTATTTTTACCGCAGTTCATTTTGTGCGGTGTAGACTCTGGAAAAGTGCAATGACTAATACGATTTATATTGTTGATGATCACCCATTGATCTGCGATAGCATCCAACTTTATGCTCAGGCTAATAATTATCGGGTGGTCGGTACTGCGAATAAAAGTGATTCTTTATTTCTGGATATTTTCCATCTTAAGCCCGATGTTTTAATCCTGGATCTCAATTTACCTGGCCATTCAGGCATTGCGTTAGTTAAAGACCTAAAACAAGTCTTATCTAAGCAAAAAATCATCATTTTTACCGCTTCAGAAAGCCTGTTTTATCAGCGCTGCTGTTTACAGCTAGGTGTCGAAGGCTACCTTCGTAAGCGCGACGAGCCAGAGGAGTTGCTCAATGCCTTAAACGATGTGATACAGGGTAAGCGCTGTTATCCGATGTCTTCATCCGATTCGCTGCTCTGGGCCCATTATGAAGATGATAAATTAATGAGCCTGACACGGCGTGAATTAATGGTTTTAGTCAAGCTCGCTGCGGGTTATTCCAATAAAGAGATCGCTGCGCTGCTTCATCTCAGCAATAAGACAATTAGCACGTATAAAATCGCTATTCAGCAAAAACTGGAAATTAAAGGAATCCGGGAAATTATTGCTATCGCTGAACGCAATGACCTTATTTAACGAACAATTAATGCCGTAACTGGGCGTTGCCGCCGTCAATAATCCGGCGGCAACAAGATTAAAGCTGTAGCGGCGGTAATTGAGAAAATACGCTCAGTAACCCTTTACTCCACAGTTGCCGGATTTGGGAGAAATAAGGATGCTGATCGGTGATGTGATACTGCTCGCTGTCGCTAAAACTGTCGCTGCGATACACCATCGCATCCAGCGGTAATCCCACCGAAATATTACTCGCCAGTGTTGAATCCATTGAAATCAGGGCACACTGCATCGCCTGGCTGAGCGGTGTTTCAAAACGCAATACGCGATCAATAATCGGTTTACCGTATTTGCTCTCACCAATTTGGAAGTATGGCGTATCCACGCTGGCTTCAATGAAGTTGCCCTGCGGATAGATTTGAAACAAGCGCGGTTCTTCACCCCGAATCTGCCCGCCTAACAGCAACGATCCGCCGAACTCTTCACCGTCACGCCGGATCACTTCTCGCAAGGTATCACCCACCAGCAGCGCCACGTCATACAGCGATTTACCGTTGAGCAAATTGGGCTGATTATCATCTTCACAGTTTCGCCGCAGTAAGCTCATAACGCTTTGCGTGGTCGCTAAATTGCCCGCGCTTTGCAGCACCAGCGTGCGTTCATCGTTGACCTGAAAAACGTGCAGTTTACGGAAAGATGAGATGTGATCCACGCCTGCATTGGTGCGTGAGTCAGAGACGAAAATCATTCCAGACGATAAACGCATTGCCACACAATAAGTCATCATTACGCTCGTAAAGGTTTATTGCTGCGGAATTATTTTTTGCACCGCAGCGATTGCCAGCATATCTTCACCGCCGCCGCCTAAACGCATTCCGCGTACCGGGCAGGCATCCAGATAATCCACGCCAACCGCCAACCGTAAATGCTGGCGCGTGCTGCGGGTATTATTGGTGATATCAAAGCTGTGCCAATTGCCATCCAGCCAGGCTTCAACCCAAGCGTGAGTAGCGACGTGTTCAACATTGTCAGTATAAAGGTAGCCGCTGACATAGCGAGCGGGGATGCCCAGCGTACGGCAACAGGCGAGAAACACATGACTGTGGTCCTGGCATACGCCTGAACCGGCAGCAAAAACTTTTGCTGCTGCATCCGTAACCTGCGTACTGCCTGGCCGATAGGGCATTTTCAACAGTAATGCATCCATCAACTTTTCCAAGCTGGCGATCGGCGCTTCGGGCCGCCAGTAGCGCAAGGCAAAGTCCATGATGGCACCGTCTGGCTGAGTCAGTGGCGTGGCACGCAGAAAAATCAGCGGTGATAAAGCGCAATCGGGATCGGCTGCCATTTCGCCGCCGTCAAGAATCTCCACTTCACCCCGCGCGGCAATCTCCAGCTTTTGATGGGGCGTATCCAGCGTTAAAACGTGCATCACGTTACCGTAGGCATCTCGCGTGCGCGTTGCCTCGCAGGGCAAGATCAATTCCCATGAGATGATCTGTTGATGCACAGAGTCTTGCGGCGTCAGGCGCAGATACTGGGTGCTGAGTTTTACCTGTTGCTCGTAGGCATACCAGGTTTTGTGCTCAATGTTCAGTCTCATTTCGCCTCCAGATAGGTTTGATTGATGCTTTCAGCCAGTTCGTTACAGCTGTCCAGAAAGGTGTTCAGCCAGTTTTGCAGGCCATTTCGCGTCAAGCTTTCCCAGGTACTGAAGCGCAGCTGCGCCAGCAGCACGGTAATCAAATAGCGTGGACGATCTTCCCCACTGCTGCCGATCATTTCCAGTTGATTAGCGATCTCTTCAATACAAGAGTGCAGCGATCGTGGGCTTTCACTGCGCAGGATCAGCATCTCATTGACGTTGTCTGGAAACAGCTGCTCTTTAAAGATCGCGTTGTAGGCTTCACGCGCAGACACCGCACGCAATAGATTGTCGAGACAATAGTATTCGCGCACCGAATCAGGATCTTGTTCCAGCAGTTGCTGATTCACACTCAATAACCTTGCCGTACCTTCACTGCGCTCTAGCAAAGTGCCGATGCGGATAAAGCACATGGCATCACCGCGCAATAAAGTGCCGAACATCGCACCACGAAACAGATGTGAGCGCTCTTTTACCCAATCAAAAAAAGTGTCTGCGCCTGCGCTGGTTAATCCGCGCTGTCGGATTTTGCGCATCTCTATCCACGTCGAGTTTATGCTTTCCCACACTTCTGAAGAGAGGCTCCCGCGCACGGCATGTGCATTGTTCCACGCCGACTGCCAACAGTTGAAGATGCTGCTGGGATTGCGATCGTCAAGCGCAAAGAAGTGAAACAGCTGCGCCATGGTGAAGTGTCCGTTCAGCGTTTCGAACAGCTGATTGGTCCCGGTAAAATTCAGCGGCAGCATGAGCTCGTTGTCGTGACTGCCGCGCACGGGCATCAGCGACAGCCGGTTGGTGACATCTAATACGCGGGCGAGTTGTTCTGCGCGTTCCAGGTAGCGCGCCATCCAATAGAGACCGCTGGCTGTACGACTTAGCATGATGCGTCATCCTCCAGAACCCAGGTATCTTTGGTGCCGCCGCCCTGAGACGAGTTCACCACCAACGAGCCTTCCGTCAACGCAACGCGCGTTAAGCCGCCTGGCACCAAGCGGATCTCCGCCCCGCACAAGGCAAAAGGACGGAGATCGATATGGCGTGGAGCCAGACCGTTTTCGATAAATGTGGGACACGTCGAAAGCGCCAGCGTGTTCTGCGCGATGTAGTTATCGGGCCGCGCCTGTAATCGCGCCCGAAAATCGCTGAGCGCTTGCTGGCTGGCAACCGGGCCGATTAACATGCCGTAGCCGCCGGCGCCATGCACCTCTTTCACCACCATTTCATGCAGATTCGCCAGCACATAGGAGAGATCTTTCGGCTTGCGGCATTGCCATGTCGGCACGTTATTCAGGATCGGATCTTCATCAAGATAGAAGCGGATCATGTCTGGCACGTAAGGGTAGATCGATTTATCGTCGGCCACGCCGGTACCAATGGCATTCGCCAGCACCACGTTGCCAGCACGATAGACCGATAACAAGCCCGGTACGCCAAGCATTGAGTCGGGGCGGAAGGCCAGCGGATCGAGGTATGCATCATCTACCCGCCGATAAATCACATCCACTTTGCAGGGTCCGGCGGTGGTTCGCATCATTACTGCGCCATCTTTAACGAACAAGTCAGCGCTTTCCACCAGTTCAACACCCATCTGTTGGGCAAGGAAGCTGTGTTCAAAATAGGCGCTGTTAAAGCGGCCCGGCGTCAATACCACCACCACCGGATCGTTGACTGGCGAGCTTTCACGCAGGGTTTGCAGCAGATGTGAAGGATAACGTTCGACCGGCGCGATGTGCTGCTCGGCAAACAGTTCCGGGTAGAGCCGCATCATCATCTTGCGGTTTTCCAGCATATAGGAAACGCCGGAAGGCGTGCGCAGGTTATCTTCCAGTACGTAATATTCGCCATCGCTGTTACGCACCATGTCTACGCCAACAATGTGTGCATAGATATCACGATGCAGATCGACGCCATGCATGCAGGGCTGATATTGATCGTTCACCATTACCTGCTCCGCCGGGATGATGCCCGCTTTCAGGATGTGCTGCTGATGATAGATGTCATGAAGGAAAGCGTTGAGCGCCTGAACGCGCTGGCGAATACCGCGATCCAGCATCGCCCATTCCTGAGCAGGAATAATGCGCGGTACGCTGTCGAAAGGAATTAAACGTTCCGCTCCGCCATCGTCGCCATAGACGTTAAAGGTAATCCCCACCCGATGAAACAAAAGTTCCGCTTCCTGGCGCTTGCGTGCAATCGCCTCTTTGTCCGCGTTTTGTAACCACTTCCAGTAAGTTTGATAATGCGCGCGGTACTGACCATCGCCCATTAACATCTCATCATAGAAATGTGGTGCTATCTGGTAGCTATCTTTCATGAATTACCCGGCGCTTGTCAGAGAAGATAAAACAGAGATTGCACAAAGTGTGCCAGGGCTTGGGCAGGTGTTTTTAGCGTGTGACCGTGTTCACCTCTCTGGCTGTTTCGCTCACGCCTGGCAGAGAAAGAGACCGACATCAGCAACGTTGGCGTTGTTATGCGGCAGCGTCCTCTTTCTCTGCTTAGCCGGTGAGCACCGGGCTAGGGGAAATCAGGCTCAAAATGCACTTTATTGGTGCGATGTCAGATTGGCTACAGGTGCCCAAATCTCTGTCATTGCGCCCGCTTTACCCGTAAAAGGATCGCGGGTTGGCATGGGTACCTGTTTTATCTGTACCAGCGAATGTTGGAGTTTGTCCGGCTCGTCACGCAGCGTTTCGGGTGACATTCCTTCAGGATAGGCGCCGACGGCGATAAAATCGTCGCTGGCATGAATTTGTTTATGCCCAACACCTGCCGGAATTAATACCGCATCCCCAGCCCGCAGCGTCACCATGCGGCCGCTGTCACCGCCAAACAACACTTCTGCCCAGCCTTCCGCTACGCCAAGAAGCTCATGCGTGTTTGGGTGATAATGGGTATAGGGAAAAATAGGATAGCGCCACGCTGGTGGCCAACCATGCTGTGCAAAGGTTTTATCAAACCACGCAGCTTTGTCTTCCTGGTCATCCGGCACCACGCGCGGCCAGATAATCAGCGGCAAGGGATTGTTCGGCACACCGCCCGATGGCGTCGATAACATCAGATGCTGAGGATTATCAGACGCGCCAGCTGAGAACGTACCCGCAGCGAAGGACATCAGTAACATCAGACTGGAAATTTTAGCAGTCATACAGGTTCTCCTTTTTTGTTTTAGTGTGGCAAATTTCGGGGGTAACGCAATGTGCTCTGCCCGACAGAATTAACATAATTACCTGAATTAACTAACTAAACCCAAATTTGTTGTTAACAGTTTTGTGACTTCCTGGTGAATGCGTTTATGACCGCTGTGATCACTGCTTCTGGTTGCTTTAGTACGTCATGATTCCAGAAGCGCAGCACGTGCCAGCCGAGATAGCTGAGGTAATGTGTGCGTTGTGTGTCGTAACGATGCGCATCGGCATGCTGCGAACCGTCGAGCTCGATCACCAAATGTTGTTCAAGGCAGGCGAAGTCCACAATGTAAGGGCCGATGAGATGTTGTCGCCTAAAACGCTGGCCGAGACACTGTTTATGGCGCAAATAACGCCAGAGTAAACGTTCGGCATCGGTTGCGTTTCGTCGTAATTCACGGCTGCGTTCAATTCCATGGCGCATAGGGGTTCCTCTTTTTGCGCAGCATGAGTGAGAACGGTATTGGATGAAAGTGAGGTGAGTAGAATTCTGGAGCCGGCTCGAGGATTTTGATGAGTGAGGGCGAGGTCGTTTGTCCCCCACCTCAGTCCTCTCAAGTGCGAGGTCGTTTGTCCCCCACCTCGGTCCTCCCCCATAAATGGGGGAGGAAGATGCTGCAACATGCGAATTCGGTGACGGCATCTGGCAGCGTCGCCTTCCCCCGTCAAAACAGGGGAAGGCCGGGATGGGGGGCAGCGCGCAGAGGAAGTCGTTTGTCCCCACCTCGGTCCTCTCAAGTGCAAGGTCGTTTGTCCCCCACCTCGGTCCTCCCCCATAAATGGGGGAGGAAGATGCTGCAACATGCGAATTCGGTGACGGCATGCGGCAGCGTCTCCTTCCCCCGTCAAAACGGGGGGAAGGCCGGGATGGGGGGCAGCGCGCAGAGGAAGTCGTTTGTCCCCCACCTCGGTCCTCCCCCATAAATGGGGGAGGAAGATGCTGCAACCTGCGAATTCGGTGACGGCATGCGGCAGCGTCGCCTTCCCCCGTCAAAACAGGGGAAGGCCGGGATGGGGGGCAGCGCACAAAGGAAGTCGTTTGTCCCCCACCTCAGTTTTCCCCCATAAATGGGGGAAGACGATGCTGCAACATGCGAATTCGGTGACGGCATGCGGCAGCGTCTCCTTCCCCCGTCAAAACGCGGGAAGGCCGGGATGGGGGGCAGTGCGCAGAGGAGGTGGTTTGTCCCCCACCTCGGTCCTCCCCCATAAATGGGGGAGGAGGATGCTGCAACATGCAAATTCGGTGACGGCATGCGGCAGCGTCTCCTTCCCCCGTCAAAACGGGGGAAGGCCGGGATGGGGGGCAGCGCGCAGAGGAGGTGGTTTGTCCCCCACCTCAGTCCTCTCAAGTGCGAGGTCGTTTGTCCCCCACCTCGGTCCTCCCCCATAAATGGGGGAGGAAGATGCTGCAACATGCGAATTCGGTGATGGCATCTGGCTGCGCGCACCTCACCCGTCTCACCAAACTGTTATATAAAAACCGTACAAATCTGTGTCTGCTCACCTTGACTGTTATCTGTTTAAATCGCCAACAGATGAAAGTGAGGTGAACGATGGAAAACATTAAACAAATCCTGATCGACGAGATTGCCACGCTTAACCGCGAAGAACGCCGCGACAATTTGCCGCGCTTTAGCTTGTCATTTTTGAGAAAGCATCCCGGCCTTTGGGCAGTGATGTATTTGTGCTACGGCTTGTGCGTGGCGTTAATTTTCACCACTGATATGCTCGGCTGGCCCGCGTTTTGGTTCGCAACCGCATTCGTGCTGGTGATGAGCTTTCTGATGTTAATGGACATCAATCCCAAGTACCGCTTTGAAGATATCGATGCGCTGGATCTGCGTGTTTGCTACAACGGCGAATGGTATTACGTACAACCCGTACGCGAGCAAGCGGTGTCGCGCATCTTGTCACTGCCGGAAACACCGGAGCGCGTAAAAATGGGTATTCAGCGTTTGCTGAACCAGAAAGGTGAAGTGGATTTTTACGATATTTACTATCTGACATGGGGCCATCAGGAAGCGGCGCGCGTTTAGCTTTGCGCCATTTCTGCCATTATCCTGCCTAACGTTTCCATTGCCGCCTCGGCCCGCGTATCCCACGGCCAGGCGGTATTCAGCCTGAAACAGTGATTAAATTGATCGCCCGTCGCAAAGAGCTGGCCCGGCGCAATGCTGATACCTGCAGCCAAGGCTTGCTGATAAAGCGCTATGGTATTAATGGTTTCTGGTAGCGTCACCCAGAGAAAATAGCCGCCTGACGCTTCAGTCACCGTTGATCTGGCCGGTAACACTTTCAATAAACTTTGGCGCGCCATCTGCTGTCGCTTCGCCAAAATCTGCCGTAAGCGCTTTAAATGCACGTCATAACGACGCGTGGCCAGGAAATCTGCCAGCGCCAGCTGCATCGGTGCACTGGTAGAGAGAGTGCTCATTAACTGTAAACGCTGAATGCGTTGCGCATGCTTTCCTGCCGCTACCCACCCCACACGAAAACCCGCCACCAGCGATTTTGAAAATGAGCCGCAGTGCAAAACATTTCCCTGACGATCCCACGCTTTAGCGGGTAACGGCGGCGTGTTGCCGTTCCAAAGCTCTGAATAGACATCATCTTCAATCATGGGAACCTGATGCTGCGCCAGCAGCTCAACCAGCTGTTGTTTGCGCTCCGGCGTTAAGGTCACGCCAAGCGGATTTTGCAACGTGGTCATTAACCAGCACGCTTTTACCGGCCAGCGCTGAAGCGTCTCTTCAAGCTGAACTAAATCAATACCGTGGGTGGGATCGCTGGGGATCGCCAACGCTTTGAGTTTCAGCCGCTCAATCGCCTGTAGCGCCCCATAAAAACTGGGTTGCTCAATCACGACATAATCACCGGGTTCTGTCAGTGATTGCAGGCTGAGATTCAGCGCTTCCAGCGCGCCGCTGGTAATGACGATTTCATCCGGCGACAACATAATGCCCTGACGCGCATAGCGTTGCGCCAGCAGCTGACGCAAGGTGGCATTGCCGGGAGGTAAATTGTGCAGCGCATCGGAGGCGGTGAGTTGGTGCGAAACATTTGCCAGCGAGCGCATTAACTGACGTTGGGGGAACAGCGCCGGATCGGGAAAAGCGGAACCAAACGGCACAATGCTGGGATCACGCGTGGCCTGCAATACATCAAACACAAAGTCGTTGATATCGACCTTTTCACTGATCGCCACGCTTAACGGTTTTACGGCTAACGCGCGTGGTGCTACGTAGTAACCCGATTGCGGCCGTGAAACAATCCAGCCCTGACTCTCCAGCAATTCATAAGCATGCAGCACCGTCATTAAACTCAATCCTTGCTGCGCGACCTGCTGGCGCAAGGAGGGTAATTTCGTGCCTGGCGGCCAGATTCCCGCCTCGATCTGCTGCTGAACGTCATCCATTAATCGTTGGTATTTTGCCACGCGGTTTTACTCCTTTTTCACGCCGTGACTTTAGCATGTACAAGAGATAATCACCGAAAACAGCCCTTCACTTTTTGTAGATTTAATGCGATTAACTCTTTATAAGCATTCACTATTCAACGCTGACGTTCATTTTTCTATTCCGCTACTGCTTATTCACCGTGATTATCCAGCGTTGCTGCCTGATAAACAAAAAGGCCACATTCTCATGTGGCCTTTTTCACGTTGCTTGCTCAGGTAAGAGATGAGTTAACTGTATGCAGTTCTGTCTTTAATTCATTCTCTTGTGTGCCAACAAAATTATCCAGTTCACTGATCCGTTCAGGTGGAATAGGTTTGCCCAGCAAATAACCTTGTAACGTGTTGCAGCCCAGGCCGGTAAGAAAAGCCTGCTGTTCGGCGGTTTCCACCCCTTCGGCGACAACTTTCAGTTGCAACGACTGCGCCAGCGCCACAATCGCCGAGACGATGGTGGCGTCTTCAGAGTGATGCTGTAACTCATTCACAAACGCGCGATCAATTTTGAGTTCGCTTGCCGGTAAACGTTTCAGGTACAGCAAGCTGGAATAGCCAGTACCAAAGTCATCAATAGAAGCTTTCACACCCAGCTTGGTCAGCTCAGTGAGGATACGCACGCTTTCATCGGGATCGCGCATGGCCGTGGTTTCCGTCACTTCTAGCGTCAACAGCTCTGGCGGAATCTCATGCTTCGCCAGCGCCTCCGTCACCGTTTCCACCAAATTACTCTGCTCGAATTGCAGCGACGATAAATTTACCGCAACTGACCAATGTGGATGTCCTTGCAGATGCCATTGGCGCAGCTGACGGCAGGCTTCGTTAATCACCCAATTACCGATGCTCACGATCATGCCGGTCTTTTCCGCCATCGGCAGAAAATGGTCTGGCGTCAGTAATCCGCGCGCTGGATGTTCCCAGCGCAGCAGCGCTTCGAAGCCAAGAATCGGGCCGCGCGGCGCGCAATATTTTGGTTGGTAAAACAGGCGCAGTTCGTTGTTATCCAGCGCGTGCCACAGATCGTTGTTCAGCTGGAGTTGACTCTGCGCCAGCATATTCATCGATGGCTGGAAGAAGGTGTAACCGTTGCGGCCATTATTTTTCGTGTGATACATCGCGGCGTCAGCGTTGAACATCAGCTCGCGCTCATCAACGCCATCACCCGGATAAACGGCGATACCGATACTCAGCGACACCACCAGCTCATAGCGCGAAATGTCGAACGGACGATCCACCGCTTTAACCAGATTGTCTGCAACCGCCGCGGCATCGTTGGGATCGTTGATCTCAATCAGCAATACAAACTCATCGCCGCCGAGCCGCGCCAGGGTGTAATAGCCTTCCATCTGCTGGCTCATACGCTCGGTCACACCAATCAGCAAATTATCGCCGATATGGTGGCCAAAAGCGTCGTTCACCGCTTTGAAGCCATCCAGATCCATGAACATCAGCGCGAAATGGGTACGTTCGCGGTTAGCCTTGTTGATCGCCTGCTCCAGACGATCTTCCAGCAGAATACGGTTGGGTAAACGCGTCAGGTTATCGTGCAATGCCAACTGTGCCAGCTCGCGGTTCGCCTCCGCCAGTGAACTGGCGAGGATTGAAGTGCGTGCCTGCATACGTGCATCCAGCATTGATACCAGTAACGTGATACCGAGGATGGCTATCGTGACCACCGTGACCAGAATCGCCAGCCAGTTGCTGTTAACCCCCTCATGCGTCGGGTGTCCATGCAAGGGAAATTTGGCTGCCATCATCCCGGTATAATGCATTCCCGCGATGGCAAATCCCATTACCACCGAGGCGCCCAATCGTAATACCGTCACGCGGTTGGATGTGCCTTCGCGCAGGTTAAACGCCAGCCACAGCGCAGCGCCTGAAGCGACCAGCGCAATCACTATCGAAACGGCCACCCAGCCCCAGTTCCAGACAATGCCGGGTGAAAACATCAGTGCTGCCATGCCGGTGTAATGCATCGCTGCCACGCCAGTGCCCATAATCAGCGCGCCGCCTATCAAACGCTGCATCGGCAACTCACCCTGGCAAACCAACCAGAGCGCAAAAATTGATGCGCAGACGGCAATCGCCGCTGAAATCGCGGTAAAGGTTGGGCTGTAGCTCATCACCATGTCCATGCTCATCGAAAGCATACCAATGAAGTGCATCGCCCAAATACCGATACCCATGGAAAAACCCCCGCCAAGCAGCCAAATAATCGCTGCTTTGCCGGTTGAAGTCGCCACGCGCCCCGCCATGTCTAATGCGGTGAACGAGGCGAGCATCGCCACCAAAATTGAAACAATGACGATAAAAGAGTCGTATGAAGTCACTAACATACTGAGTTCCCGGAGAAAGCCGTGCGAGCAGCTGTGGTGTTAATTATGAGAAACGGATCGCGCACTGTTTTGTTGTACAAGTTATCGGCAATGCTAAACACTTAATTAGCTTTCCACGATGAAAGGTTCCGATGCCTGTGAAAGTTAAAATCAATCGTCAGGCATCGGTTAACGGCATTAAGCGCTCGGTGCGCAACGCGGAAAAAGAGGCGATCGTCATAAATTCACTCACATATTCAGCGGGTGTCGGTTTACCCAGTAAATAACCTTGCAGCGCATCAAAGCCCAAACCGGTCAGTAAACGCTGCTGTTCTTCTGTCTCCACGCCTTCAGCCACCATGCTTAAGTTCAGACTCTGCGCCAGCGTTAACATTGCGCTGACCACCGTCGCATCTTCGCTGTCTGCACGCAGACAGTTGATAAAGCTGCGGTCAATTTTAAGTTCACTGGCCTCAAGATGTTTGAGATGCAGCAGATTGGCGTAGCCGATACCGAAATTATCGATGGCAATTTTGACCCCCAGCTGCTGTAACTCACGGATGCGCAGCTGACTAAACAGCGGATCGCGCATGGCAATGGTTTCGGTAATTTCCAGCATCAATGCACCGCTGGGTAACTGATGATGCGACAAGGCCTGCGCCAGGGTGTTGAGCAAATCGCGCTGATGAAATTGCAGTGCTGACAGGTTAACTGATACGGTCCAACGGCTGTTGCCTTCTTTATGCCACTGCTTGAGTTGACGGCAGGCTTCGTTGATTACCCAATTACCCAACGCTACGATTTGCCCGGTTTTCTCGGCTCGCGGTAGGAAAAGATCGGGCATCAGCAAGCCGCGCGTAGGATGTTGCCAGCGCAGAAGCGCCTCAAAACCGATCAGCTCGCTGCCGCTGGAACGGAACTTTGGCTGATAAAATAGCCGCATCTCTTGGCGATCAATGGCTTGCCATAAATCGTTCGCCAGCTCCAGTTGATGTTGCGCAGAGGTACTCATCGCCGCTTCAAACAGGCTCCAGCCATTACGCCCATTGTGTTTGGTGTGGTACATCGCGGAATCGGCGTTGAACATCAGCTCTTGCTTGTTGCGCCCGTGCAGCGGGAAAAGCGCAATGCCCAGGCTCAGCGAGACATGCAGCGAGTAGCGATCTAACTCAAACGGTGCCTCAATCATTTTTACCAGCTTCTGCGCCAGCGCGATGGCACGCTTTTCATCGCCATCGTCAAACATCAGTACGAATTCGTCGCCACCTAATCGAGCCAACAGCATCTGGTCGGTCAATGCATCCTGCAAACGAGCAGCAACCGCAATCAGTAAGCGATCGCCAACGTGATGTCCCCATGTGTCATTGATCGCTTTGAAGCCATCGAGATCCATGTACATCACCGTAAATCCGCTGTCATCCAGCGTCGCCTTTTTGATCGCGTTCTGCAGTCGCTGCTCAAGCATGACGCGGTTGGGCAGTGCCGTGAGATTGTCATGCATCGCCAGTTGGCGAAGTTCGAGATTGGCACGGTTGAGTTTGGCGGTAAGACGCGCGGCGTGCAGTTGCGCATCCAACATGGAAATCAACAACGTTATGCCAAGGATGGTAAGCGTAATCATAGTTACCCACACCGCTAAACCTTGATCGCTAACGCCATGGCTGTACATGCTGCTGGCCTGATCAAATTCTGCCGCCGCCATACCAACATAGTGCATCCCCGCAATGGCTATACCCATCACCAACGAGGCGAGTCCGCGCATTAATAACAGGTTTTTCTCGCCTTGACGCAAATGAAAAGCCAGCCACAGCGCGACGCCTGACGCCACAAAAGCAATCAAAACTGAGAGCGCAACCAGCGCAAGTTTCCAGTGCGGTGTAGGCGCGATCAACAGCGCATTCATGCCAAGGTAGTGCATCACCACTACGCCTGCGCCAAGAATTAGGCTGCCATATAACAGACGGCGGCGCGTCAAGTGATGCTCGTTGACGGTTTGGTTAAAAGCCCATATTGATGCGGCGATCGCTACCGCCAGCGATATTGCGGTCAGTCGCACGTCATAGCGCATGGTCATCGGCATCATCATCGCCAACATGCCAATGAAGTGCATCGCCCAGATACCAATGCCCATCGCGGTGCCGCTGATCACCAGCCATAAGCGCGCCAGCCAGCCACGAGAAACCGCTACGCGTCCCGCCGTATCCAGAGCAGTAAAAGAGGCAATAAAAGCGACGATCAGCGAAACGCAGATCAAAACGCCATCCCAGGTGACCAGCAGCATGTGCAACTCCTCACCACCTGCGATAAGCAGGTGCTGTGTGTGTCTTAAACAGTCAAACTAAAAACACCGTAAAGGTGAAAGTAACGTGGCCCGCTGCATTTAAACGCATTAAGGCCAGATTTCGCTGTCCTTCAATTTTTAGGACTTTTTATCTCAATCTCGTAACATCTTTCTTAAAAGCGTAATCAGGTCTGATTGATGTATGAACATATCACTGAAGCTAACAGGACGGTAGAGGGCTAAATGGTATTGAGTTTAGTTTTATTCGCTGTCCGCAATCCCTTGTGATTATTGGGTTATCGGCGAACAGAACGAATAGATTAATGAAAAAATGGCGCGAAGTTTCCCTGTTACAGTTTTGCTGATCTATAGTAAGTAAAACTGATATAAATCATTTAGCTCATGTCTAAGGCTTTTCTTAGCCTGACGGCACATAAAAGAATAATTAGTGTCGATTTTGCGTTACTTTTTGGATGAATAATTAATTAAAACCAGGCGAAAAAGCACTGACCTTGGATAATCAGTAAGGAATGATTATGAAACTCAAGCTTTTTCTCTTCGCTGCTGCGGCAATGACCACGGCAATTCCGTCGTTAACATTTGCTGCCACCACCACAGGGACCATCAACGCGACGCTGACCTTAACCGCCGGTTGTTTAGTGAATGGTCAGTCGGCCACCACGGGCGTTAACTTTGGTACGTTAGATTTCGGTAGTAGCGCAGCAACCTTTGAAACGCTGAATGCCACGCTGGTCGGTTCAGCGGGTAACGGTATTTTTGTGCGCTGTACTGTAGACCAACCCTTTAATGTTCAGGTGACCAGCAGCAATGCCGCGCCAGGAACGGTATATGGAACGGTTTCAGCTGCACCGCGCTATCTGCTGCTTGGCACCGATAATACCCAAGGTATCGCTTACACCCTGTACAGCGACGCCGCCTTCAGTACCGCCATCGCTAACAACACCGACATTACGCCCAGCGGCACTACCGATCCGACACTCGGCACTAACTTTGCCATTTATGGACGGGTGGTTGGCGGTGGCTTTAATCCGGTTATTCCCGCAGGTACTTACACCGATACAATTAATGTGGCTGTGAATTACTGAGCCGTGTTTTGAGTATTTTCAGGTGGAAGTAAAGCGGTCATTTATTGCGATCGCATGGAGTTTGCTGCTATTGCTGTGGAGTACAGGTGCGTGGAGTATCACCACCAGTTCAACGACCTTTCAGGTCTCCGCTTCAATAGTGGCAGGCTGCGTCATTTCCGGTACCAATACCGGTGTATTCGGCACGCTTAATTTTGGTACGCAATCTGGCGTAGCGACTAATAGCGTGAGCGCCAGCTATGTTCAAAGCTCCACTATCAACCTCGCCTGCACGCCGGGTACAACGCTAAGCATGACCCTCAACGGCGGCAGTCATTACACCTCCACCCGCAATCTGAAACTCGCCAGCAATACAAATACTGTGCCCTATTACCTCTACACCAATGCCGCGCATACCAATGCTATTCCGGTAGGGCAAGCTGTGCCGCTGAGCTATAGCAATGCCAACAACATAACGTTACCGATTTACGGCTTGCTGCAATTACCCGGCCCGACGCGCGCCGGGGTTTATACCGACACCCTCACCGTCACGTTGACCTGGTGAGGCAAAGTACTAAGGAGCTTTATCATGAGATTACTGCGCGCCCTATTTTTTCTCCTCACACTGGTGCTGCTCCCTCACGCACAGGCGGCCAACTCAGTGATGATTTGGCCGATCGATCCAGCGATTAATCCCGAGGATAAAGCCAGCGAACTGTGGCTGGAAAATCGCGGTAATACCACCACGCTGATGCAGGTTCGTATCTTTGCCTGGCAACAAACCGATAATAAGGAACAGTATCAAACCCAGCAGCAGGTGGCTGCCAGCCCACCGCTGGTGCGCATTGAACCTGGTCAGAAACAGCTGGTACGTTTGATAAAACAGATACCGCCTGCAGCGGGCAAAGAAATGGCGTACCGCGTGGTATTAGATGAAATTCCGACGCCGCATTCCGCTGGAGATAATCAGGCAGGATTGAATTTTCAAATGCGCTATTCAGTGCCGCTGTTTGTTTATGGCGATGGCGTGAACCGCGACAACACACATCCAGACCTAAGCTGGCAAGTGGTGAACAGCGGAGGCGAGCGCTACCTGCAATTAACCAATCGCGGCAACGGTCATGCACGGCTCAGCAATCTCAACATCGGTGGACGTAAATTAGGTAACGGCTTGTTTGGTTATGTGCTGGCGAACAGCAGCAATCGCTGGCCGCTTAAAAGTGCCGTCAGCGGCGTACTGACTGCAGAAATGAATAAGGGTCAGTGGCGCAGCACTGAAAGCCGTTAAGTGCGCAACCATGCATTTTAAGCCGCATCCTCTTACGCTGGCTATGGCTGGCCTGTTCTGCCTGACACCCGGTTTGCTCCGGGCGGAGACGTTTTCGTCGCTGCCGCCGCCGCCGACCTTAAACACCAGCGCCAGCAGTCAGCAATATATGCTCGAGCTGGTTGTGAATCAGCGAGAACGTGGCGACATCGTGCCAGTGGAACAGCGTGACGGCCATTTCTATGTGCGTGCAGGTGATTTACAGCGTGCGGGGCTGCCTGCCGAAAAATTTCAGGGGCAGCAGCAGGTAGACGTGAATCAGCTGGCGGAAGTGAAAGTAGAATATGACGATCGCCGCCAACGCCTGCTACTCAGCGTTCCGCCCGCCTGGCTTCCCGGCCAGACGATTGGCGAAGCGCGTAATGGCCCGCGCTATCCTGGTCAGGCCAGTAGCGGTGCGCTGCTGAATTACGATCTCTATGCAACACGTACCGACACAACCGGCACCCGCCTCTCCGCCTGGAATGAGCTGCGATTCTTTGGCAGCGCCGGGCAATTCTCCAGTAATGGCGTCTGGCAACAGCAGATCGAAGGCAGCAACAGCTATCAGGATGATGGCTATATCCGCTACGACACCTGGTGGAGCAATGAAAATGAAAACGCCATCGTGAGTTGGCGGGCGGGTGATTTAGTCACAGATGCGCTGGCGTGGAGCAGCAGTGTGCGGCTTGGCGGAGTGCAGATTGGCCGCGATTTCAGCGTACGTCCAGACCTGATCACCTATCCGCTGCCCGCTTTTTCTGGACAGGCTGCAGTGCCGTCCACCGTTGATCTGTTTGTGAATGGTTCTCGCTCTAGCCAGGCTAACGTACAGCCTGGCCCGTGGTCATTGACCAACGTGCCGTTTGTGAATGGTGCAGGTGATGCGGTGATCACCACCACCGATGCGGTAGGTCGTCAGGTGATCACCACCCTGCCATTTTATGTCTCCAGCAACCTCTTGAAATCGGGTTTGTCGGATTACTCCTTTTCGGCGGGTGCGGTGCGTGAAAACTACGGTATCAGTAATTTCGATTACGGCGCAGCGGCGGCAAGTGGATCGTATCGTTACGGATTAACTGACTGGTTGACGCTGGAAAGCCACGCAGAAGGCAGCGATAACCTGGCGATGGGCGGCGCAGGTGCACAGTTCAAGGTGCGCAGTTGGGGTGTAGTAAACGGGGCGGTGGCGCAAAGTCAGTTTCAGGGCAAACCCGGCACGCAGTACAGTTGGGGTTATCAATACAACAACAGCTGGTTTAGCCTCGGCACGCAGCACACGATACGTAATGCCGACTTTGGCAATTTGGCACTGCTGAGCAACCAAAGTAACACCACCAATCAAATCAGTTACAGCCTGGCGCGTCGGACGTCGCAGTACAACGCCAGTCTTTCGCTAAACCGCTATGGAAGCCTCGGCGCGGCTTATATTGACATCGCCAGCGGTGACAATGAACGCACGCGCTTATGGAACCTTTCGTGGAGCAAAACGCTGTGGGGCAACTCAAGCCTTTACGTTTCTGCCAGCCGCGATCAGGAACAAGGTGAATGGAGCGGCGCGGTGTCGCTAATTATTCCGTTCGGTGAACATGGTAGCGCCTCAGTGAGCATGGAGCGCGATCAGCAAGGGCAGAATAATCAGCGCGTTTATCTGTCACGCGCCATGCCCAGCGACGGCGGCATGTCGTGGGATGCGTCCTGGGCGAATCAGGGCGGTAACAGCGGTGATTATCGCCAGGGAAGTCTGCGCTATCGCAATAACAAAATTGATACCTCAGCCGGTTTTTATGGCGACGATGACAACACCACGCAATGGGCTGATTTAAGCGGTTCGCTGGTGTTAATGGACAACCAAATGTTTGCCGCCAATACCATTAATGATGCGTTTGTGGTGGTGAAAACCAACATCCCCGACGTCAACGTGCGTTACGAGAATCAATCAATGGGCCGCACCGATAAAAAAGGCTATCTGCTGGTGCCGTCGATCAGCAGTTATTATCCGGCCAAATATGATATCGACACCCTGGATTTGCCTGCCGACATGACCACGCCAAAGGTTGAACAGCGCTTTGCCGTGAAACGTCAGAGCGGTTTTCTGCTCGATTTCCCTGTTGAGCGGTTACGTGCCGCCAGCGTGATTCTGCATGACAGTGACGGAAATCCGCTGCCCGTTTCCAGCCAGGTTTTACGTCCAGGTCAGGCCACCGGTTATGTCGGTTTTGACGGCATCGCCTGGATAGATGAATTAACCAGCACCAATAAAATTCGTGTCGAAACCCCGGATGGCCGCAGTTGCCAAACCGAACTCTCGATTCCCGAAGGGCAGCCGCAAGCGCTGAAAACCTATGGCCCGCTAACCTGCCGATTACCTCCCGCGCCGGCTGGCACGCCGGTAGCCAACCCTGAAAATGCGACCTCAGGAATTATTCCATGAAAAAAATAGTGTTACTGCTGGGATTGCTGCTGATGCTGCCTTCGCTGGCGCGGGCTGCGTGCGGCCTTCCCGCCTCAAACGCCAGCTTTGGCACCGTTACCACCTTTGCCGCTAATACCACGGTCGGTTCAACCTCAACCAACGCCAATGTTAACTGTGGCGCAGGCGCAGGCTTGTCGCTGCTCAGCGGAAATCAGATCACGTTTCAATTAACCGGGGCAACCAATGTGAACGGCACGCGCGGCACGCTAAAGCGCAGTGGCGATACCGGTACAGATAATATTCCGGTGCGGTTGTGTACCGACAGCGCCTGTGCCAATGAGCTGGTTATTGGTGGCGCGGCCTACGTTTATAATTCCGCAACGTTGCTGAACCTGGCTGGATTGCTCGGTAGCCTGAACTTTGCGATCCCGGTTTATCTGCGCTCGGTTGCCGGACAAACGGTGGCAGCCGGAACTTATACGGTGACATTGAATATGGCAGTGACCTATAACGTCTGCACCAGCGTCAGTCTGCTGGGAATTTGCCTGACGCCGCAAACCGGCAGCGGCGTCATTCCCATCACTGTCACCGTCATTCTCACCAACGACTGTACTGCGATTACCGCGCCCAATGTCAGCTTTGGCAGCGCGCCGCTGGTTGGCAGCTTTTCTGCCGTATCGCAGACCATTAATGTGCTCTGCAGCAAAGGCAGCACTTACACGGTTGGATTGAGTAATGGCAGCTACGCAGCGGGAAGCGTGAGGAATATGGCCAACGGCACCAATCGTCTGAGCTATGAGATTTATAAAGGCACCACCAGCAACCGCTGGGGGCCGAGCGGCACGGAGCGCTGGAGCAGCAGCACGTCAACCAGCGTAACCGCTGATGGATTAACGCGCGGCTTTAACTATACCGCGCGCGTCTTAACCAGCCAGAACACGCCGCCAGCAGGAAATTACACTGACAGCGTGGTCGTCGATCTTACTTTCTAAGCGTTGACGGGCGCGCCGCTATGGCGCGCCTGATACTGTTTTACCATCCGGCCAATCAGCAACGTGCCAACCAAGCCGCATATTGCCGCAAAGGTGAGCCAGATGCCCGGCATCGCTTTGTCGCCAGTGGCATGAATCAAATAGCTGGAGATTGCTGGCGTAAAGCCACCAAACAGCGCTGTTGCCAGACTGTAGGCCAGTGAAAAGCCCGCTGCACGGACTTCAGCAGGCATGATTTCAGCCAGATAAACCACCATCGCACCGTTATAGCTGGCGTACAGGAACGAGAGCCACAGTTCCGCTTCTAACAAATGGGCGAAGCTGGCCGATCCCACCAGCCAGTGCAGCACCGGCCAGGTGGTAACGATCATCAGCAGGGTAAAAATAATCATCAGCGGACGACGACCTACACGATCCGACAGTGCGCCCATCAGCGGCAGCCAAATCAGGTTGGAAATCCCGACGAACAGCGTCACCAGAAAGCTCTGCTTATCGCTCATCATCAACACGGTTTTGCCAAAAGTGGGAGTGAAGGCGGTAATCATGTAGAACATCACAGTGGTGGTCACTACCATCAACATACCGGCTAACACCAGCGCCCAGTTACTGGCTACCGAACGCATGATCTCCGTCATGCTCGGATGGTGTTTGCGCTGGCTAAAGACCTCGGTTTCTTCCAGCATGCGACGAATATAAAATAGAAACGGCACAATCAAACAGCCAACCACGAAGGGAATGCGCCAGCCCCATTCGGTGACTGCCTCTTTTGCTAACAGATGATTAAGCAGTAAACCCAGCAGCGCCGCAAAAATCACCGCGACCTGTTGGCTACCCGATTGCCAACTGACAAAAAAGCCTTTACGCCCTTTTGGCGCAACTTCAGCCAGATAAACCGATACACCACCTAACTCAACGCCCGCCGAGAAGCCCTGCAATAGCCGCCCCAGCAAGATCAAAATCGGCGCCGCCGCGCCTAATGTGGCGTAGCCGGGCACCAGCGCAATGGTCAGCGTACCGATCGCCATTAGACCCAACGTCAGCAGCAGTCCTTTACGCCGTCCATGATGGTCGATGTAAGCACCTAAAATGATCGCGCCCAGCGGACGCATCAGGAATCCCGCGCCGAAGGTCATTAGCGTCAGCATCAATGAGGCAAAAGGGTTGTCGCCGGGAAAAAAGGTTTTGGCAATGGCGCTGGCGTAATAGCCAAAAACCATGAAATCGTACATTTCGAGAAAGTTACCGCTGGTAACGCTAAAGATAGTTTTGGCTGTGCCTCGCGACGATTTTTGTAAAGATTGACTGCGGCTCATAACGGCTTCCTGAGGTTTTTTTTCAGTTTTACCCCGCGAACCGCGCGAATGATGTGAGCAGCCTCACCATTTCACTTTACAAAACTATGTGCAAAAGTAACAAATAATCAACATATCAGCACCAAGAGGATAACCACCTTCACAGGCGCTGATTTTTTACTGTTTATGCTGTAAGCCTTTTACCTGAAACAAAAAAGGCAGCTGAATCTGCATTCAGCTGCCTTTTTGTTTAAAAAGCGTCGTTGAGAGGAACGTTACTTCTGTACCGTTTCCATCCCCATCAAACCAATCTTGAGATAACCTGCGGTTCGCAATTTATCCATCACGCCCATCAGGGTTTCGTAATCGACCGATTTATCCGCCTGGAAGAAAATCGTGGTTTCTTTATTGCCTTCCGTTTGGTTATTCAACACGTTGACCAGCGTCTCGGCATTGACCTGCTCGTTACCGATATATAACTGCTTATCGGCCTTGATTGAGAGGTAAACCGGTTTCTCAGGACGTGGCTGCGGCGTACTGGTGGAAGCAGGCAGATTAACGCGTACATCTACGGTCGCCAGCGGCGCTGCCACCATAAAGATGATGAGCAGAACTAACATCACGTCGATAAACGGCGTTACGTTGATTTCATGCATTTCGCCATCAGTGTCGAGGTCGTCGTTTAATCGCATTGCCATGAGAACTTATCCTAAACGCAGTTTTTGCGCTGTCGCAGGACGCGCTGCTTCAGGTTGAGAAGCGACGTTACCCAGATCGATGTCACGGCTTTGCAGCAGCAAAACCTGCGCAGCAACGTCGCCCAGCGACGCTTTGTAGCTGGCGATCATGCGAGCGAAAACGTTGTAGATCACCACCGCAGGAATCGCTGCGATCAGGCCAATTGCCGTTGCCAGTAACGCTTCTGCGATGCCCGGCGCAACCACAGCCAGGTTGGTGGTCTGGGTTTTAGCGATGCCGATAAAGCTGTTCATGATGCCCCAAACAGTGCCGAACAACCCGATAAAAGGCGAGACCGAACCGATGGTGGCCAGAAAACCATTACCGCGACCGGCGTGACGGCTAAAGGCCGCAACACGGCGCTCAAGGCGGAAGCTGGTACGATCTTTAATGCCGTTGGTGTCTTCAGCACCGGCAGAAAGCTCAAGCTCGTTACGCGCATCGTTCAGCAGTACAGCGCTGTGGCTGTTGTCGGTGAACTGCTGGGCAGCGCGTGTGGCGTCATTGAGGTTGCGGGCTTCGCCCAGCGCTAATTGTTCGCGTTTCAGGCGTCGTTTGGCCGATGTCAGTTCAGCAAATTTGCCGAAAAAGAGGGCCCACGTCACGACTGAAGCCAACAACAGGCCAATCATCACCACTTTTACCACGATATCGGCATGTTGATACATGCCCCAAACGGAGAGGTCCGTTTGCATCAAATCACTGGCTACCACGCTGCTTCTCCAACTCATGTGCACGGATGCGGAACAAGCGCGAATAATAGCAAAAAACCAGCGAATTGATAGTAGTTCTCATTACTATTTACAAACCAAAGATGCGTTTTTTAAACGCAATCTGATTGGATCCTCGACAATTTATAAGGATGTTTTGAAATTGTGACGGTGCATATAAATTTATTAAAACATCGTTTCAAAATGTGATCTTATTCATCCAATCGTTATTGCTTTGTTTCGCCGTACCACATTTTCATGAATGCTGATGCCAAGCGGCCACCCTGCTGGCTAATACCTATGCGCCGTTCCTTTACTGCCCTTCCCATGCTGGAGAAAAAGAATGACAACGATGAAAACACGCCTTGCTGTGCCCCTTTCTGCCGCAGCGATATTATTCAGCGCTGCGGCTTCTGCACAGGTATTGAAGGTGGCGGAAGTTCAACCCGCCGGTTATCCAACGGTAGTGGCGCTGCAAAGCATGGGCGAGAAGCTCAAAACAGCAACCAACGGCCGGCTGGAGATGAAAATCTATGCGGGCGGCGTCCTCGGCGATGAAGATCAAGCGCTGCAGCAGGTTCAACTGGGTGCGATCGATATGATCCGTGTGTCGCTGGCACCCGTGACCACCATCGCACCAGAAACCAGCGTGTTAACGCTGCCCTATATTTTCCGCGATGTCGATCATATGCACAAAGTACTGGATGGCGATGTGGGCAAAGAGATCGTTGAGAAGTTCGATCAGGATCCCAATACCCGCATGGTGTTTCTCGGCTGGACCGATGCCGGTGAGCGTAACATGATCACTAAAAAGCCGCTGGCGAAACCAGAAGACCTAAAAGGCATGAAGATCCGTGTGCAAAATAGTGCGATTTCTCTCGCAACGTTGAAAGCGATGGGCGCAAATCCGGTGGCAATGGGCGTGAGTGAAGTCTTTAGTGCGATGCAAACCGGTGTGGTTGATGGCACGGAGAACAACCCACCGACGTTTGTCGCCCACAACTACATGCCGGTCGCTAAGTACTACACGCTGAGTGGACACTTTATTCAACCCGAGATGATCCTGTTTTCAAAACGCGCCTGGGATCGCATGAAGCCTGAAGATCAGGTGCTGCTGAAGAAGCTCGGTAAAGAGGCGCAGGATGAAGAGCGCCAACTTTGGGCCACCTACACCGACCAGTCGATCGCCAAGATGAAAGCGGGCGGTGTGACCTTCCAGCAAACCAATCGGGACTATTTTGTTAAAGTGACTCAACCGGTACGCGATCAGTTTGGCGGTAAATATCAGAGTCTGATGACGCAGATCGCCGACGTGAAATAACCCTTCCCGCGCCACATTGCCATGTGGCGTGCTCAATCAGGTATCAATTATGACTGCATATTCTCGTCTGATGGATGGGGTTTATCTGCTGTGCATGCTGATCGCCGCGGTCGCGCTATTGATTATGGTGACGGTGATTCCGATCGGGATTTTCGCCCGCTACGTGATGAACGGCGCGCTAGCCTGGCCGGAACCGGTGGCCATCATCTGTATGATCATTTTTACCTTTATCGGCGCGCCGGTTGGACTGCGAGCGGGTACACATATTTGCGTGTCGATGGTCACCGATCGCCTGTCACCAAATACGCAACGCCTGATGCTGCGCGTCTGTGATCTGTTGATGATTATCACCTGTCTGGTGATCTTCCAGGCCAGCTACAACCTGTGTGAAGCGATGTGGATTCAGCCGCTCGCCTCGCTGCCGCTGGTGACCTACGGCGAGATGTATTTACCGATACCGATTGGCGCCATCTTTACCCTGCTGTTTGTTGTTGAGCGGTTGCTGAATGGCGACCAAAGTCAGCGACCCATAGTTACTTTGGGCGGCACCCACTAACAGGAGCAGAAAAATGGACGCACTGATTTTGATTGGCAGTTTGCTGGTGCTGCTGATGCTGGGTTTTCCGGTGGCGTTTGCTGTCGGCCTGAGCGCCTTTATTGGCGCCTGGTGGATTGATCTGCCGCTAGAAGCGGTGGTGATTCAAATTACCAACGGCATCAACAAGTTTTCCCTGCTGACTATTCCGTTCTTCATTCTGGCCGGCGCGATCATGGCTGAAGGCGGCATTGCGCGACGGCTGGTGAATTTTGCCTATATCTTCGTCGGCTTCATTCGCGGCGGCTTGTCGCTGGTGAATATTGTCGCCTCAACTTTCTTTGGTGCAATCTCAGGTTCCTCGGTGGCGGATACCGCCTCGATTGGTTCAGTGATGATTCCGCAGATGGAAGAGAAAGGCTATCCGCGTGATTTCGCCGCCGCCGTGACCGCCAGCGGTTCGGTGCAGGCGGTGTTAACACCGCCGAGCCACAACTCAGTGATTTATTCGCTGGCGACGGGCGGTATGGTCACTATTTCATCTCTGTTTGTGGCGGGTATTTTACCAGGTTTGATGCTGGGCGGCTGTTTGATGGTGATGTGCCTCGGCTTTGCGCGGAAACGTGGTTATCCAAAAGGTGAGCGAATTCCGTTTCGTCAGGCGCTGAAGATTTTCTTCGATGCATTTTGGGGCTTGTTTACCGTCATCATCATTATGGGCGGGATTCTCTCTGGCATATTCACCGCCTCTGAATCAGCAGCCATTGCTTGTGTCTGGGCGTTCTTCGTCACCATGTTCATCTATCGCGATTTTAAATGGAATCAGCTGCATATTCTGCTGTTTCGCACCATCAAAACCGTGACCATTGTAATGGTGCTGATCGCGTTTGCCGCTGGGTTTGGTGCGATAATGACCTTTATGCAGTTGCCAACCCTCATCACCGAAGCCTTTACCAGTTTTTCCAGTAATAAGTACGTGATCCTGATGTGCATCAACGTGCTGCTGTTAGTGGTTGGCACACTGATGGATATGGCACCGCTGATTCTTATTCTGACACCGGTGCTGCTGCCAGTGGCAACCGCGTTAGGCATCGATCCGGTGCATTTTGGTATGATCATGCTAACCAACCTTGGCATTGGTTTGATTACGCCGCCGGTAGGGACGGTTTTATTCGTTGCCAGCGCGGTGAGTAAACAGAAGATTGAGCAAGTTGTCGGGGCGATGCTGCCGTTCTACGGCATGCTGTTTATTGTCTTGATGCTGATAACCTATATTCCGGCCATTTCGCTCTGGTTACCCCGAATAATGGGTGTGATGTAGCAGGGAAAAAAACGGGCTGAACAGGCCCGTTTTTTACTGCGCCGTGCTCTGATAATCATTATTCAGAGTCAACCCTGCCACCGGTTTCATGTTAACGTGAAGCCTTTGTTGGAAGCGGCAAGGTAGAGAAAAATGACCACCAAAAAGATTGATACCACGCTCGTTAGCGCAGGACGCAGCAAGCGTTATACCCAAGGCTCGGTAAACAGCGTCATTCAACGTGCTTCTTCATTAGTTTTTGACACCGTAGCGGAAAAAAAACAGGCCACCGCAGGGCGCGCCAAAGGCGAACTTTTTTATGGCCGTCGCGGCACGCTGACGCATTTCGCGCTGCAAGACGCGATGACAGAACTGGAAGGCGGCGCAGGCTGCGTGCTTTATCCTTGTGGTGCAGCAGCCGTGTCGAACGCGATTTTGGCGTTTGTTGAAGCTGGCGATCATATTTTGATGAGCGGCGCGGTGTATGAGCCGACCCAAGACTTCTGCGACAAAATTCTAAGCAAACTTCAGGTTTCCACCACCTATTTTGATCACTGCATTGGCAGCGAAATCGGCGCGTTAGTGCAGCCGAATACCCGCGTGGTGTTTCTTGAATCTCCCGCCTCAATCACCTTAGAAGTGCAGGATGTACCTGCCATCGTGGCGGCAGTACGCGCTAAAGCCCCCGACGCGATTATCATGATTGATAACACCTGGGCCGCAGGCATCTTGTTTAACGCACTGGCGCATGGCGTAGATATTTCTATTCAGGCAGGCACCAAGTATTTAATTGGTCACAGCGACGCGATGATCGGCACCGCAGTGGCTAACGCGCGCTGCTGGGATCAACTGCGTGAAAATTCCTATTTAATGGGCCAGATGGTCGATGCCGACACCGCTTATATGGCGAGCCGGGGTTTACGCACGCTGGGCACTCGTCTGCGTCAGCATGAAGAGAGCGGCATGCAGGTTGCTGAATGGTTGGCGGCGCGCCCTGAAGTGGCACGCGTTAATCATCCGGCGTTGCCACAGTGTAAAGGCCATGAATTTTGGCAACGTGACTTCACCGGCAGCAGCGGGCTGTTTTCGTTCGTGCTGAAAGAAAAATTAAGCCACGAGCAGCTGGCGCACTATCTCGATCATTTTCATCACTTCAGCATGGCGTACTCGTGGGGCGGCTATGAATCGCTGATTCTGGCGAACCAGCCAGAAGAGCTGGCCGCTATTCGCCCGGCGGGTGGCGTTGATTTCGACGGCACGCTGGTGCGTCTGCATATTGGTTTAGAACATGTCGATGATTTGCTTGCCGACCTTGCGGCGGGCTTTGCGCGTCTGGCGCGCTAACGAATATCAACAAAACGTAAACCGTGCGACGGCAACCCGCAGAGATCAACAGGTCGCTGCTGGCTAACTGTTAAAATATATCCTGAATAGTTTGAGCGCAGTAGAGCGGCAAGGTTGTTAGCCACAGGAATTGACTCAGCTGCGAGTCAGCATGGTCAACGCGCCGCCGCTTAAAATATGACGGGTATAGAATCCTTGTGACTTGATGGGAAAGCTAATGGGTGTATTACACGAGATTGTCCACGCGCTCTGGCATCAGGACTTTGCGGCGCTGGCTAATCCAGACGTGGTGTGGGTAGTTTACGGCGTGATGTTTTTGACGCTGTTTTTAGAAAATGGTCTGTTACCCGCTTCGTTTCTTCCCGGTGACAGCTTGCTGCTGCTGGCGGGTGCGATGGTCGCTAAAGGCGTGATGGATTTTATTCCCACCATGGTGATTTTGACCACCGCCGCCAGCCTCGGCTGTTGGCTCAGTTATTTGCAGGGGCGCTGGCTAGGCAATACCAAAATAGTGAAAGGCTGGCTGATGCATTTACCGGCACAGTATCACCAGCGCGCCTGGAATATGTTTAATCGTCACGGTTTGATGGCGCTGCTGGTAGGCCGCTTTCTCGCCTTTGTGCGTACCATTTTACCCACCATGGCGGGCATTTCAGGCTTGCAGAATGGCCGTTTCCAGCTGTTTAACTGGCTGAGCGGCGCGCTGTGGGTGGGCATTGTGGTGGCGTTTGGTTATGGCATCAGTCAGGTGCCTTTCATCAAACGCCATGAAGATCAGGTGATGGCGATTTTAATGGTGCTGCCGATGGTGTTGCTGTTTCTTGGATTGGCTGGCAGCATCGCGATTATTTGGAAAAAGCGTCGGCAAAGCAAAGCCTGACCAGACCGCGTGCGTCAGGCAGATGGCTCTGCCACCGTCTGACGCACGCGATTCACCTCTTCTCCCGGCGTCACGCCAAAATAGCGTTTAAACTCCCGCGAAAATTGCGATGGGCTTTCGTAGCCAACTCGCACCGCCGCCACGCTCGCTTTCAACCCTTCATGCAACATTAATAATCGCGCCTGATGCAGTCGATAGCGCTTGAGGTATTGCAGCGGTGAGGTTTGCGTCACGGCTTTAAAGTTGTGATGAAACGCTGACACGCTCATGTTAACTTCCGCCGCGAGCGTATCCACGCTGAGATTATCAGCAAAATGATTTTCAATGCGGCGCAGCGCACGGGCTATCTGGCTGAACTGCGTTTGGCGGCTCACCAGTGACAGCAGCGCACCGCCGATTGGCCCCGTCAGCACGTAATAGATAATCTCACGCACGATTTGCGGCCCAAGCACGCGGGCGTCACGCGGCTGGAGCATGACATCCAACAGACGTTCTGCGGCGCACAGCATCGGCTCTGTCAGCCAGGCTGAATGAATACCCGACGTTTGTGGTTGTGGCTGAAAAGCTTCGTCATCACCAATCTCAATCAGCAGATCCTGCAAGCTGGCGGTATCCACGTTCAGACACAGGCCCGCGATAGGCTGCTCAGGTGAAGCCCAGGTTTCACACTCCACCGGTAACGGCACGGTCAGCATCAAATATTTTGTCGCGTCATATTGGAAGACCGTGCTGCCGAGATAGCCGGTTTTGCTGCCCTGAAACAGAATGACGATACCTGGCTGATACATCATCGGCGTACGCGGACGATATTGATTGGCATAGATCAGCGAGACATTTTCAACCGGACACAAGCGGGCGTGGTCGTGGGTCATTAACGCCACCACCTGCTGCGCCAGGCGATGACAAAGAGCGTCGTGCGCCATAAACACTCCTGGATATATAAAACGATCAGTCTGCCGTGCGCGTGCCTGAATCGCCAGCAAAATGGAGAATCGGGCAAGAAGCTAACAGGATCAGGCAGTGCAAAAGCGCCGTTTGCCTACCATGCTGAAAAGCAGCCTCAAAATTGTTGGCTAGACTTAAACACATTGAAAGTCACAGGTTAACTGCAACATAAAGGAGCAAGTATGGCAGACCAACCCATTATCAAACTGCACGATGGCAACATGATGCCGCAACTGGGACTTGGCGTGTGGCAAGCGAGCATTGAAGATGCGCGCAAAGCGGTGCTGAAAGCGCTGGATGTCGGCTATCGTTCCATCGATACCGCTGCGGCCTACAAAAATGAGGAAGCGATCGGGCAGGCCTTGCAGGAAACTGACGTGGCGCGCGAAGATATTTTTGTTACGACCAAACTGTGGAATGACGATCAACAGAACGTGCAACAAGCCCTGGAAACCAGTCTGGAAAAACTCAAACTAGACAAGGTTGATCTCTATTTGATGCACTGGCCGTGCCCAGAAAAAGATCATTATGTTGATGCCTGGAAAAAGATGATCGAACTACAGCAACAAGGCCTGGCCAAAAGCATCGGCGTCTGTAATTTCCATGAAGCACATTTAAAGCGTTTATTGGATGAAACCGGTGTGACGCCAGTGGTGAATCAGATTGAGCTGCATCCTATGCTGCAACAGCGCACGCTGCATGCCTGGAATGCAATGCATCAGATTCAGACTGAATCCTGGAGTCCGCTGGCGCAGGGCGGTGAAGGCGTATTTGATCAGGCAATCATTAAAGAGCTGGCGAAAAAGTACGGTAAAACAGCCGCCCAGATTGTGATTCGCTGGCATCTCGACAGCGGTTTGGTGGTGATTCCGAAATCCGTCACACCAGAGCGCATTGAGGAAAACTTCAAGGTGTTTGATTTCCGTCTGGATAAACATGAAGTGAGTGAGATTGCCAAACTGGACAGCGGCAACCGTTTGGGGCCGAATCCTGAGACCTTTAACGGCTGATTGAGTGCGAGGTTGTTTGTCCCCCACCTCGGTCCTCCCCCATATATGGGGGAGGAAGATGCTGCCCTATGTCAGCTATTTTACCTGCATGTGGCAGCGTCTCCTTCCCCCGCTTCGCGGGGGAAGGTCGGGATGGGGGACAGCGCGCAGATGAGGTCGTTTGTCCCCCACCTCGGTCCTCCCCCATACATGGGGGAGGAAGATGCTGCCCTATGTCAGCTATTTACCTGCATGTGGCGGCGTCTCCTTCCCCCGCTTCGCGGGGGAAGGCCGGGATGGGGGACAGCGCGCAGATGACGTCGTTTGTCCCCCACCTCAGTCCTCTGAAGTGCGAGGTCGTTTGTCCCCCACCTCGGTCCTCCCCCATACATGGGGGAGGAAGATGCTGCCCTATGTCAGCACTTTACCTGCATGTGGCGGCGTCTCCTTCCCCCACTTCGCGGGGGAAGGCCGGGATGGGGGACAGCGCGCTCAGAACTCAGCGCGTACCTTCACCATCAATTCGTTGGGTTCACCACCAACTGCCCCGCTGTACCGCGATCGGCTAACTCCAGCGTTTGGCTGTAGTAAACAAAAGGGAAATGATCGGACGAACTTTGCGGGAAACTCACTAACAACTCCACATCACCATCCACCCAAACCGTATCTTTCCAGCCGCGATCCTCGCCCATCGGTTGCGCACCGTTCACACTTTTAATCAGGAACATCACACCCTGAATATGCAGTGCCTGCGGACGATCGGCTCGCACGATCCAGCGCTCAAACGAGCCTTGCTGTGTCGTGGTGTCAATGCGATTCATATCCCACATAGCGCCATTAATACCCGGCATGCTGTCGCCGAGGCGGAATTCACGCGTACGTGATGCAACGCCATCAAGGATCTGATCCGGCAGTAACCGCATCGGTAACGTGTCTGTCACCAGCGGCAGTAAGCCGGTTGGACGCAGCGTCAAAATCAGCGTTGAGGTCAAAATGGATGAAGGCTCAAAGAAGCCGCGCAGACGATCCATAATGCTTGCTGCTGTACCGGCGGTAATGGAGACTTCATCGCCCTGCGACATATCCACCAGCACTTCTCGGCGTTCGCCTGGTGCCAGGGTTAGCCGCTGTACGGCAACCGGTGCGGGCAAAAAACCTTGATCGCTAGCGATCACGGTAAAGGGACGATTGTCGCTCAGGCTCATTTCATAGCGACGGGCATTCGAGGCGTTCAGCAAGCGTAAACGCACCCAGCCGCGTGACACTTCAACAAACGGATTGCGCACACCATTAACCAACAGCGTATCGCCAAGAAAACCGCCATCTTGCGGCGGGTCATACACCGGCGTAGCAAAGTTATCGAGCCGCTTGTCTTGAATGATGATAGGGAAATCGTCGACGCCATAATGGTTTGGTAACGGTAACTGCTTGCTGACGTCATCTTCAATCAACCACATTCCCGCCAGGCCGTTATAGATGTGCGGTGCCATACGGTTTGGCGTATTGGCGTGATACCAGCACGTTGATGCGCCCTGACGAATCGGCAATACCGGTGCCCAGTCAGCACCCGCCGACATCATGCGCGGTGCGCCGCCCATCAGCGCCCCCGGCAAGAGCAAGCCGCTAACGGTCATTGAAACCGGTTCATTAAGACGGTTGCTGTAGATGAGTTTGACATCATCACCGCTGTAGACGCGCACTGTCGGCCCAAGATACATGCCGTTCAGGCCCCACACCGGGACTTTATTATTGTCGCCGCTAAATGACCAATGGCTGCGCTGTAAAGTCAGAAACAGCGGTTGGCCGCGACGTGATTCAATCAACGGCGGAATCGGAAGCGGCGTTTCACCACTGGGATTTGAGGCGGCACGAGCCGCATGAGGTATGGCACTGGCGCTAAGCGCCACTCCAGCAGAAAGCTGGATGAACTGACGTCTGCTGAAAGACATAAAACTTCTGACCTTTTACGCGTGGCGTTCAAACGCCAACCCTGTTTTTATTGCTGTATTTGCTGTGCTGCGTTTACGGCAGCGACAAAAGAGTCCGCTGCCGTAGGCATCCCTGCAGGATAGTCGGCGATGAACTCGCCGGTCAGATTTTACCGTTTTTTTCGCGTTCTTCGACTTCGGCGTTAAGCTCTTCCAGCTTCGCCGCCATCAATTCACGACAATGCGTAGCCAGTTTACGTACCGATGTGGCCTCAAACTGCTTTATATCCACCGGCTCCAGCATTTCAACGATCACTAAACCGTTTTTCAGGCGGTTTAGGTTAATCTTTCCATGCGTGTTAGACACCACAATCGGGATGATTGGCACACCCGCTGCAACGGCGGCATGAAATGCGCCCGTTTTAAACGGCAGCAGGCCGCGTCCACGGCTGCGGGTTCCTTCCGGGAACATCCAGAACGAGATACGCTTTTTGTTGAACTGATCCACTAACTCACCGATGGTGCCATGCGCTTTAGAGCGATTATCACGGTCGATCAGCAAGTTACCGGCCAACCAATAGAGCAGACCAAAAAATGGCACCCACAACAGCGTCTTTTTACCGACCGTCACCGTGGTAGGCTGCACGATTTTAGCGGCAGTGATCATGTCGTAGTTGTTCTGGTGGTTCGCGATGTAAATCGCATTACCGTACTTATCCGCGCCCGGCGGCCTTCTTAACTCTACCTTAACGCCAAACACTGTCGACAATTTGCCGAACAGATGACCAAAAGTGGCGACATGGCGTGGATTGCGCGGTGAAAACAGACACCAGATACAGCCAAACACGCACACCAGGATTGAATAAATCACCACGATAATCGTACGCAGTATTAGTAACATAGCTTCCTCATTGTCCCGAGGCTGACGCGAATGTCAGCCCGGTTGCTTACTCTTCGCTATCCGTATTTCCTGGACGCGCTGGGGCGTCCAGCTCCACACGATCAATTTTTTGCAGGCCGCGTGGCAGCAAGGTGCCTCGACGACCGCGATCGGCGCGGAATTTTTGTAACTCTTCACTGCGCAGCAATAACTTACGTTTACCTACGTGCAGCGTGATATTGCTACCTGGCGGCAGAATCATCAGCCACGCCAGCTTGTCTGTACCCGCTGCCGCTTCTGCAGACGGAATAGAGATAATCTTGTTGCCCTTGCCTTTCGACATTTGCGGCAGCTCACCGACCGGGAACATCAGCATCCGTCCAGCTTGGGTGATCGCCAGCAGCATGTCATCTTCATGATGAACCGCCATGGGTGTCATGACGCGCGCATTGTCCGGCAGCGTCAGCAACGCTTTACCGGCGCGGTTACGCGACACCAGATCGTTAAACGTACAAATGAAACCGTAGCCCGCATCTGACGCCATCAACAGCCGTTGGTCGTCAGGCTCCATCAACACTTGTTCAACTACCGCGCCCGGCGGCGGCGTCAGCTTGCCCGTTAACGGCTCGCCCTGCCCGCGTGCGGAAGGTAATGAAGTAGGATCCAGCGTATAGCTGCGCCCCGTGGAATCGATGAATGCCACCGGCTGATTACTCTTGCCGCGTGCCGCAGCCAGATAACTGTCGCCAGCTTTGTAGCTCAAACCGCTGGGATCAATATCATGACCTTTGGCGCTGCGCACCCAGCCCATTTGCGACAACACAATAGTGACCGGTTCTGACGGAACCAGTTCCGTTTCACTCAGGGCTTTCGCTTCTTCACGTTCACGCAGCGGAGAACGGCGATCATCGCCGTAGCTGGCGCTGTCGGCTTGCAATTCTTTCTTCAGCAGCGTGTTCATTTTGCGTTCGGAAGCCAAAATCGCCTGCAGCTGATCACGCTCTTTTTCCAGTTCGCTCTGCTCGCCACGAATCTTCATCTCTTCCAACTTCGCCAAATGGCGCAGTTTCAGTTCGAGGATCGCTTCAGACTGGGTTTCGCTGATATCAAAGCGCGACATCAATACCTGTTTTGGTTCGTCCTCGGTACGGATGATATGAATCACGTCATCAATATTGAGAAACGCCACCAGCAAACCATCAAGGATATGCAAACGACGCAGCACGCGCTCTAACCGGTAATTCAGGCGACGACGCACGGTATCGCGACGGTACACCAGCCATTCGGATAGGATCTCCAGCAGGTTTTTCACCGCTGGACGGTTATCCAGGCCGATCATATTCAGGTTTACGCGATAGCTTTTTTCCAGATCGGTGGTGGCGAACAGATGGTTCATTACCTGATCGAGATCGACGCGATTGGATCGCGGCACGATCACTAAGCGCGTTGGGTTCTCATGGTTGGATTCATCACGTAAATCCTCCACCATCGGCAGCTTTTTATTGCGCATCTGGTTAGCAATTTGCTCCAGCACGCGCGCACCCGAAACCTGATGCGGTAAAGCGCTGATCACCACTTCGCCATCTTCTTTTTTATAGACAGCGCGCTGACGAATAGAGCCACGACCATTCTGGTAGATTTTACGGATCTCGTCGCGCGGCGTAATGATTTCCGCTTCATTCGGGAAATCAGGTCCCTGAACGATATCCAGCAGATCATCCAGCGTGGTTTTAGGATTATCGATCAGCGCGATCACCGCCTGTGCCACTTCACGCAAGTTGTGCGGTGGAATGTCGGTCGCCATCCCTACGGCAATACCGGTGGTGCCGTTTAGCAGGATATTGGGCAGACGCGCCGGCAACATTTTCGGCTCTTGCATCGTGCCGTCAAAGTTGGGGATGTAATCAACCGTGCCCTGGCCTAATTCGCCCAACAGCACTTCGGCATATTTTGACAGGCGAGACTCGGTGTAACGCATTGCTGCGAACGATTTCGGATCGTCCGGTGCGCCCCAGTTTCCCTGACCATCAACCAGCGGATAGCGGTAGGAAAACGGCTGCGCCATTAACACCATCGCTTCATAACAGGCGCTGTCGCCGTGCGGATGGTATTTACCCAATACATCACCCACGGTACGGGCAGATTTTTTAAATTTTGCGCTGTTGTTTAGCCCCAGTTCCGACATGGCGTAAACAATGCGGCGCTGAACCGGCTTCAAACCGTCACCAATATAAGGCAAGGCGCGGTCCATGATCACGTACATGGAATAGTTTAAGTACGCATTCTCAGTAAATGTGTGCAAGGCAAGACGCTCTGCACCATCCTGCGTCAATTCACTCATTATGCTTTCATCCTCACATCGTGGCCCACAACAGCGGGACACCCGACGGTTGTTTGGCGAGGATAGTACCTTATTCGCCTGATTTAGTCACAGGGGAAGCGTGGCACGGCAGGCTGAGAATTAATCCTTTTTTTTATGTGACCCAGCGCGTAAATAAAAAACAGAATGAGATAACGCTCACAAAATAATAGTAATAATTAATTGTGATCGCGTTCGCAATTAAAAACTCACCAAGCCTTATCGTATTAACGCTGTCCCGTAACTGGACAAGATTTAGTATTGTCGTTATTTCCGACCCCACCTAAATTTATCTCCATGCCTTACGACCTGATTTTTATTGCACGCTTGTCTCTTGATTTAATTAACTCCGCTAAAGCAGCGAAAAGAAATATACGCAGCTTTAAAGATAAGGTGACTCATGCAAAATTTGACGTCAAGACAACATCGCCTGCTGAAATTACTGCTGCAAAACAGCGCCCCGCTTACTTTGCCGCTGCTGGCGCAGCAGTTAGAAGTCTCAGAGAAAAGTATCTACCGTGACTTACAAAGTATTGAGCTATGGCTGGTCGACTGGCACATCGCAATAGAAAAATTGCCGGGTCGTGGATTGCGTTTACAGATTGGTGACATGCAGCAAAGAGCACAGCTGGAACAGCATTTGACCAGCGAAGAACATTGGTCAGAAGGGTTTAGTCATAATGCACGTCGCGTGAAGATTGCTTCGCAACTGCTGAGTGAATCACCGCGAGAAACCTCAATCAGCAAGCTTTCAGAGCGCTACTTCATTAGCCATGCGTCAATAGTGAATGATTTAAGAGTGATTGAAGAGTGGCTGCAACCGCTGGGATTGCTGCTGGTGCGCAGCCAGAGCGGCACGCACGTTGAGGGCAGCGAGCAGGCGCTGCGTCAGGCGATAGTTTCGCTGATCAATGACGTTATGCAGCATCATACGGTCAGCAACTCACTGGAACCACGCCTCGATCCGGGCAGCTATCAGGCACTGATTCACTATTTCGGTGAACAGGATGTCGCCTTCGTGCAGGCTTTGCTGCAGCAGATGGAGCAGCAGTTGAGTTATCCGCTCAGCGATGCCTACTACATTAATCTCTGCACCCATATTTTGATCATGATGCATCGTATGGCGCAGGGAAACGCGTTGTCGCTGCCGTCGGCACTGAGTTCACCGGAACTGGATAGTCGCATTTTACTTATTGCTCGCCAGATGGTGACGCGCATTGAGCAACGTATTCAAGCACCCTTGCCCGTCGATGAAGTCGGTTTTATTTATCAGTATATCGTTTCGTCTGGCATTGTCATGGAAGAGCGTGGCAATGAAATGGCCGCGCAATATCAATTCGCCAGTGAAGAGTCGTTAAAAATAACCCATGAATTAACCCGCTGCTTTTCAGAATTAATTCAACGTGACTTGTCCCAGGACCGCTTATTATTTGAAGGGCTACTTATTCATATTAAGCCACTCATCAATCGGCTTAAATACCATATTAATATCCGTAATCCTTTACTCGATGATATTAAAAGTGAGTTAAGCGAGATATTTTCATTGACGCAACTCGCCATGCGCCTGACGGCAAAGCACTTCCAGCTCTCAGCGGTGGCGGATGATGAAGTGGGTTATCTCTGCGTACATTTTCAGGCCGCACTGGAGCGGCAAATTGCCCATAAACGCATTTTGGTGGTCTGCTCCAGCGGCGTAGGCACGTCACATCTGTTGAAAAGCCGCATTCTGCGCGCTTTCTCGGATTGGATCATCGTCGGCGTGGTCTCTGCCAACAATCTGAGCCGCTTTTGCCAACAGGAAACGGTGGATTTAGTGATCACCACGATTCATCTCGATAGCACTGATTTACCGATGGTTTACGTTACCGCCTTTTTTAATGACGACGACATTCGGCGCGTGACGGAAGCGATGATTGGCAGCCAGCTGCCGCACACGGCGCATTGCGCTATGGCAATTAATTGAATGAGGTTTGACTGATGGATATTTCCCGCATTCTTAACCCGCGCCGCGTAAACCTGGCACTGCACGCTACCAGCAAGGAAGAGGTAATAAATGAATTAACCGAACTGCTTTATCAGGACGGCGCCATCAGCGACAAACAGGCATTTATAGCGGATGTCTGGCTGCGCGAGGCGGAAGGCTCTACCGGCTTTGAAAATCATGTTGCTATTCCGCACGGGAAATCCTCTGCGGTGCTGCAAACCACGCTGGCGATTGGCCGTACGCAACATGACATTCCGTGGGAAACGCTGGATGACAGTGCGGTGCGCTGCATCATTCTGTTTGCGGTACGGCTCGAAGATCAGAACACCACCCATATTCGCCTGTTGTCACAAGTGGCCAGCGCGCTGGCCGATGATGAGGTGATTGCCCAACTGCTGGCAGAAAACGATCCCAGCAAAATCATCCGGCTGTTTAGTCAGTACGCCGAAACCGATCTCTGTTAATCCTACAATCCCGAGGTAAAACATGAATATCGTCTGTGTTGCCGCCTGCACGGCGGGCATCGCGCATACCTATATTGCGCGTGAAAAACTGATTAAAGGCGCACACGCGCTGGGTCATACCATCCAGGTTGAAACGCAAGGCACCATCGGTACTGAAAATGCCTTAAGCCATGAAGCTATTGCGGCGGCGGATGTAGTGATTCTGGCAGTTGATGTGAAAATCAGCGGTGAAGATCGCTTTCGCGGCAAACCGATCGTGAGAGTGAAAACCGAAGTGGTGATCAAGTCGCCGGTTAAATTCCTCGAGAAAGTGGCGGATTCACTGGCGCGTGCGTGAGGAGATCCAGCATGAACACTATCAAACGGCAATATGGTCAAGAGATCAAAGGGCATCTTCTCACTGGGATTTCATGGATGATCCCGCTGATCGTCGCTGCCGGGATCTGTATCGCGCTAGGTCAGGTGATCGGGGGTCCCGACGTCGGTAAACAGACCGGCAGTATCGCCTGGATGCTTAACCAGATCGGCGGATGGGGAATGGGATTGATCGTGCCGTTGATCAGCGCGGCGATCGCGTATTCGATTGCCGATCGACCCGGTTTTGCACCCGGCCTGATCGTCGGTTTCATCTGCGGGCAGATCGGCACCGGTTTTATCGGCGGCATTCTCGGCGGTTTTCTGGTGGGCTACACCGTGCTGCTACTGCGCCGCAGCATCAAACTGCCGCAGTCGATGCAGGGATTGATGCCCGTCATGATATTGCCGGTGCTCAGCACGGTTATCGCTGGACTGCTGATGATGACGTTTGTGGGCCAGCCGATTGTCTGGCTACAAAAGACCTTGATTGCGCTGCTGGAGTCGATGCAGGGCGGCTCGAAGTTTGTGATGGGTGCCATTCTGGGCGCAATGGCGACCTTTGACTTCGGTGGGCCAATCAACAAAACCATGTCGCTGTTCGCCGATGGCATGTTAGTTGACGGTATTTATGGCCCTGAAGCGGTGAAATTTGTCGGTTCGATTATTCCCCCGTTTGGCATCACCCTTTCCTACCTGTTAACGCGTCACAAATATACGCAGGCAGAGAAAGAGGCGCTAAAAGCAGCCTTTCCGATGGGTATCTGCATGATCACCGAAGGTGTGATTCCGATTGCTGCGCGCGACTTGTTCCGTGTGGTCGGTAGTTGCGTGGTGGCCTCTTCCATTGCTGGCGGATTGATCATGGTTTGGGGCGTGGAAGCGCCAGTGCCGCACGGTGGCATGTTCGTGGTGCCGCTGTTTACCAAACCTTGGCTGTTTTGTCTGGCGCTCGGTATTGGCACAGCAATATGCGGCGTGATGCTTTCTCTGCTGAAAAAAACGGTTACCCAAGCGGATGAAGAGTTTGACGACGTGGAAGACCACAGTGTTCGCGACGATGACATCAAATTCACGCTGGAATAAGGAGCCATGTATGTATGCAGCAATGAACGACCTGATTGCTCAGGCAGCACGCGGCAAGTATGCGGTGCTGGCTATCAACTGCTTCAATCTGGAAACTGCCCGCGCAGCTATTCAGGCTGCCGAGCAGCAGCGTGCGCCGCTGATCCTCAACGTTTATCAGGGGCACAGCGCACACTTTCCACCCGCTATTGCCGTGCCGCTGGTGCGAGCGCTGGCTGAAGCGGCCAACGTCCCGATTGCGCTGGCACTCGATCATGGCAAAGCTTTTGCGTTGATTGGGCAAGCCTTTCGCGCAGGTTTTACCGGCCTGATGATTGATGCTTCATCAGAGCCGCTAACGGAGAATATTCGGCAGACCGCGCAAGTGGTGAACATGGCGCATACCGCAGGCGTGTGCGTTGAAGGCGAGCTGGGGCATATCGCCGATGCGCCTACCTATGAACGGGCGGATGCGGCGGTAAAAATGACGCAGGTGAAAGATGTGCTGCCCTTTATTGAGCAGACTCAAATCGATCTGCTGGCGGTTTCGGTGGGCACAGCGCACGGCCTTTATCCGGCTGGCGTTAAACCGCAAATCGACTTTCAGCGCTTGAGCGAGATACACGCGGCTTCATCCGTTCCACTCGCGCTGCATGGCGGCAGCGGTACGCCCGCCGATGATATTCGCCGCGTCAGTCAGCATGGCGTGGTCAAAATCAATGTCGGTGCTGCGGTGTTTGATGCCGGAAAACAGGCATTGCAGCAGGCGCTGAAACAACATCCCGATGCTGAACTGGCGGATTTACAAGGATTAATGGAATCCGCCTGCCGTGAAGTGGTTATTGAATATTTGAGCTGGTCAGGCGCTGCTAACCAAGCCTGATAATCCTTTTTTAGATCACCGCAAAAAAGTCTGTGACCACACAGGCGCGGGAACCCTTTGTCGTAAAACAAGCTGAGGAATAGTTAACATGTTGATTTCAATGAAAGAGATGTTAAGCCCTACTCGCCAACACCGTTTCGCTATTGGCGCGTTTAACGTGGCGGATAGCTGCTTTATTCGTGCAGTGGTAGAAGAAGCAGAAGCAACGCAAACCCCAGCCATTATTTCGATCCATCCCAGCGAACTGGAGTTTGTCACCGATGCGTTCTTTGGCTACGTCCGCGAGCGTACGCTGAAAAGCAAAGTGCCCTTTACTCTGCACCTTGATCATGGCGCTTCGGTGGCGCAGGTGTTGCGTGCAATTCAGTGCGGGTTCACCTCGGTAATGATCGATGGTTCGCTGCTGCCTTATGAAGAGAATGTGGCATTGACCAAGGAAGTCGTGAAACTGGCGCATGCAGTAGGCGTTTCGGTAGAGGGCGAGTTGGGCACCATCGGCGATACGGGAACCTCGGTTGAAGGCGGCGTCAGTAAAGTCATCTACACCGATCCGGCTCAGGCCGAAGATTATGTTCAGCGTACCGGCGTTGATACTTTAGCGGTGGCGATTGGCACCGCACACGGCATCTATCCAAAAGATATGAAGCCAGAATTGCAGATGCATATTTTGCGAGAGATCTCGCAGCGCGTCGATATTCCGCTGGTGCTGCATGGCGGATCAGCTAATCCCGATGCCGAAGTAGCGGAGGCTGTGACGTTAGGTGTCGGAAAAATCAATATTTCCAGCGACATGAAGTTCGCTTACTTCCAGAAAGTGCGTGAAGTGTTAACGCGTGAAACCTGGTGGGATCCGAATGTTATCTATCCAGAAGCGATTGATGCAGCCAAAGCGGTCATTCGCTATAAGATGAACCTGTTTGGTGGTTTGGGTAAAGCCAACCTTTATTAAAGGCAATAAAAGGCCGGGACGATCCCGGCCTGTTCCGTTAACACTTTTTTACTGACTAACGCCCATCCATTGTTCTGCAACGCGCGCGTATTCACCGGTTGCCGTACTCAGATGCAGCCATTGATCGACATACTGCTTCCAGCTGATGTCATCACGCGGAATCATGTAAGCCTTCTCGCCATATTGCAGCGGTTTATCCGCATTCAACGCACAAAGTTGCGGAAAGCGCTTCTGTTGATAAAGCGCTTCTGAGGCATCGGTGATCATCACATCCGCTTTGTTATCCACCAACTGCTGGAAAATGGTGACGTTATCGTGGAACAACGTCAGCGAAGCCTGTGGTAAATGACTATGGACAAAGGCTTCGTTGGTGCCGCCCGCCGGTTCAATTAAACGGACGCTGGGCTTATTTAACTGCTCAACGGTTTGATATTTTTCTTTATCCGTACAGCGCACCAGCGGAATTTTTCCGTCTACTCCCAGCGGCTGAGCGAACCACGCCGTTTGCTGACGTTTTAATGTCACCGACACGCCACCGAGCGCGATGTCGCAGTGCTTCTCGAGGAAATCTTGCATCAGGGTTTTCCATGTGGTGGGCACCCATTCGACTTTTGCGCCAAGTGAAGTCGCCAGCGACTGCGCCATGCTGATGTCCAGCCCTTCATAATTGCCATCTGAACGCAGATAGCTGTAAGGCTTGTAATCGCCAGTGGTGCAGACTTTCAACGTTTTACTGCTGAGAATGTTATCGAGATGGGATTGTGCCTGCGCGGCACCAGAGGCCAGCAGCAGTACAAACAGAAAGCTTTTTTTCATGGGTTATGCGTCTTATTTGATGTTGATTCGCGCGCTGATGGTGACATAAATGCAGGGATTATTGCTGTACAGGCAAAAGTGTTGTGATCCAAATCCCATTTTTCCCGTGCCGCTTCGCGCGTAAGCTGTGGCCCATAGTCAAATAACGGAGCACACAGTTAATGAGCAAGATTTTAATTATTGATGGTGGCAAAACGTTTGCCCATTCCAAAGGCGAACTGAATCACACCCTGACCGACGTGGCTGCCAGCCAGCTGCGCGACTTAGGACATGAAGTTTCGGTCACCGTTGCGGACAGCGATTATGTGGTTGCCGACGAAGTGCAAAAATATGTAGAGAGCGACGTGGTGATTTATCAAATGCCAGGCTGGTGGATGGGCGAGCCGTGGACGGTAAAACGCTACATTGATGAAATCTTTACTGAAGGTCACGGTTCACTGTATGCCAGTGATGGTCGTTCTCGTTCAGATGCTGAAAAGAAATACGGTTCTGGCGGTCTGCTTCAGGGCAAAAAATATATGCTTTCTCTGACGTGGAATGCCCCGCTGGATGCCTTCACCGATCCAGATCAGTTCTTTGAAGGCGTGGGTGTTGATGGTCTTTATTTACACTTCCATAAAGCCAACCAGTTCCTGGGGATGGAAGCATTGCCGACCTTTATTTGTAACGACGTGATCAAACAACCGGATGTTCCGCGTGATATTGAACGTTATCGGACTCATCTCAGTCACGTTTTTGCGTAAGATAGCGTGAGGTGAAATTCACTGCAAAAGAGGAAGCGCGCATGTTAACTGTGGTTGCTGAAATTTGTATTAAGCCCGGTCGTCGACAGAGGGTGCTGGATATCATCAACAAACTGATTCCCACAGTGTTAGATGAAGAAGGTTGTCATCAATACGATGCCTTAGTGGATCATCAGGCGCAGGTGCCGTGGAAACAAAATTCCCCGGACTCCATTTTTATGCTGGAGCAGTGGGAATCGTTACGCCATCTGGAGCAGCATCAGCAAATGCCACATATGGAAACACATCGTGAGCAGATCAAAGATGATGTCATTGATGTGAAGATTTTAGTGCTGGAGCCGACGGCCTGATTTATTGGCTTTCGCTGCAAACAAAAAAGCCCTTGTCATATGACAAGGGCTTTTTTAACGTTGAAACTCAACCGTTATACATTTATTGCTGATTAGTGACTTCCTGCTGAATCAGCCGTTGTGCATCGCCGATGCCGTTTTCGAATACATCCTCTTCAACGCCCGCCACGGTAACGCTGCCTTCCGCTTGCTACCAGCCCTTTCCTTCCGGCATCCAGCGTCAGCGCTTTATCCTTTTCTACGCTACCCCTTATCGGGGTTAGTGATGTTACGTACTGAACGCACGCCATGAAGTTAGCGACCGAAAAGAGGATCTCAATAAATCTTATTGAATGGAGAGGGCTATTTTGTGGCACGTTTAAAGCAATTTTTTTGCTTCAATCTGCTCACGCAGAAAGTCTAAAAAGCAGGTAATACGCGAGAAAAGCATATTATTACGGTAATAAACGGCGTGAATGGGGAGACGTAATTCATGCGTTTCGTCTTGCAGAACTTGCACTAGCCGACCCGCCGCGCGGTCTTCCCGACTCACAAAGTCAGATAATCGCGCGATGCCCTGGCCTGCTAATGCCAAATGACGAATGGTTTCGCCGCTTGAGGCAGTGATATTGGGTTTAATGCGAAGGTATTCGCCGTCACGCTGCAATACTGGCCAGACGTTATGTGTCTCTACCTGGCTAAATCCGATTAGCTGATGCGACTCCAGATCTGTTACGTTGGCTGGCGTACCGTATTTCTGAAGGTAAGCTGGGCTAGCAACCAGCAGAATTGCGCTGCTACCCAACTTGCGAGCATGCATGGTCGAGTCGCGCAGCTCTCCAATGCGAATGGCAATATCGGTTTGCTGTTCAAGCAGATCAATCACAATATCGTTGGTATTGAGTTCCAGATTAATTAAGGGATAACGTTTACTGAACGCTTCTACTAACGGCACAATCAGGTGCAACATAAATGGCGCGGCAGCATTTATTCGAAGACGACCGGAAGGCATCCCACTGCGATGTGCGATCTGTTCTTCCGCCTGCTCCACAGATGTCAGTATTTGTCGGGCATGCTCAAGAAAGATCTGTCCCTCTTCTGTCAGCGCCAGCCGGCGTGTTGTACGATTTAACAGCGTTGTTCGCAACTTACTCTCAAGACGGCTCAGAGCACGACTAATCCCGGAGCTGGTTTGCCCCAATTGTTCAGCCGCAGCCGTTATTGAACCGGTATCGACCACTGAAACCCAAGCGCGCAATTCTTCCAGCGTGATTTTCACTCTCTCTTCCTGTCTTTCGTGAACCACATAGGGTTTATCTTGATATTTATCCCAATAAATCAGGCCAGGATTAATCGATACCTCGTTATATCGAACAATTCACTGTAGCAACGGTGGATCCGAATCGTTAATGAATATCAGACAATAATATCGTAAACGGAAAAACAGGCTGAACGTTTTATTATGCCAGGGAACAGCGCTCAACATCATCGTTTAGGTTTGATTTCTGACACGATTTAATAAAGTTTAAAATAACTGACAGGGAAGCCGAAATAGGAACTGAGTACACTTTAAGGGTCAAGTCTGAAGACGTTACTTTGATTTTTGTTAAATGAAAAATTCACTTCACCTGTCAATAATAATGTCTGAAACTTAGCGTAGTCGGAAACAAATAATAAATCGGGACGCCGCTGCGTCCCGATTTTTACACTTCGATGTCGACCATGTCGCCTTTTTCCTGCAACCAGTTGCGCCGGTCTTCGGAACGTTTTTTAGCAAGCAGCATGTCCATAACGCGTAACGTCTGCTCAACATTATCGTCATCAATAGTTAATTGCACCAGACGGCGCGTGTTTGGATCAAGCGTGGTTTCTCGCAACTGAAGCGGATTCATCTCGCCCAAACCTTTGAAGCGCTGAACGTTGGGTTTTCCCTTTTTGCGCTTCAACTGCTCCAATACGCCCTCTTTTTCATCTTCATCCAGCGCGTAATAAACTTCTTTGCCAAGATCGATGCGATAAAGCGGCGGCATGGCGACATAAACGTGACCACCTCTTACCAGCGAGCGGAAGTGTTTAACGAACAGCGCACAGAGCAGCGTGGCGATGTGCAAGCCATCTGAATCGGCGTCGGCGAGAATACACACTTTGCCGTAACGCAGTTGGCTTAGATCTTCACTATCTGGATCAATACCAATCGCGACTGAAATGTCATGAACTTCCTGAGAAGCCAACACTTCGTCGGAAGAGACTTCCCAGGTATTCAGGATTTTACCTTTAAGCGGCATGATCGCTTGATACTCACGATCGCGTGCCTGCTTGGCCGATCCACCTGCGGAATCCCCCTCCACCAAAAACAGTTCGGTTTTATTGAGATCCTGCGCAGAGCAATCTGCCAGTTTGCCAGGCAGCGCCGGGCCGCTGGTAAGTTTTTTACGCACCACTTTTTTTGCTGCGCGCATACGACGTTGCGCACTGCTAATCGCCAGTTCAGCAAGCTGTTCTGCTGCCTGCACGTTCTGGTTGAGCCACAGGCTGAACGCATCTTTAACCACCCCTGAAACAAAGGCGGCACATTGACGCGACGACAAGCGCTCTTTGGTCTGTCCTGCAAATTGCGGATCCTGCATCTTCACCGACAAGACATAGGCGCAGCGATCCCAAATATCTTCCGCAGAAAGCTTCACGCCGCGCGGCAGAATGTTGCGGTATTCACAAAATTCACGCATTGCATCCAGCAAACCCTGGCGAAGGCCGTTCACGTGCGTGCCGCCTTGCATGGTGGGGATCAAGTTGACATAGCTTTCAGTCAGCAGTTCGCCACCTTCCGGTAACCAGAGCAGCGCCCAATCAACCGCTTCAACATCACCCGCAAATGCGCCAACAAACGGCTTTTCTGGCAGCGTTGGCAAGCCATTCACAGCCTCAAGCAGATAATCGGTCAGGCCATCTTCGTAGCACCAGCGTTGTTCCGTATTGTTCAGCTTGTCTTTGAAGACAATCTCCACGCCGGGACACAACACCGCTTTAGCTTTCAACAGATGCGACAGGCGAGAAACGGAAAAGCGTGGGCTGTCAAAGAAGCTTTCATCAGGCCAGAAATGCACGCGCGTGCCGGTGTTGCGCTTACCAACGGTGCCAGAAACAGTGAGATCCTGCACCTTGTCGCCGTTCTCAAACGCCATGTCATAGATTTCACCATTACGACGAACGGTAACTTCAACGCGTTTAGATAAGGCGTTAACCACGGAAATCCCTACGCCATGTAAGCCGCCAGAGAATTGGTAGTTTTTGTTGGAGAATTTGCCGCCTGCGTGCAGACGACAAAAGATCAGCTCAACCGCAGGAATGCCTTCTTCGGGATGGATATCCACTGGCATACCGCGTCCGTCATCAATCACTTCCAGTGATTGATCGGCGTGCAGAATCACTTCAACCCGCTTGGCGTGACCTGCCAGCGCTTCATCGACGCTGTTATCAATCACTTCCTGACCCAAATGGTTAGGTCGCGTCGTGTCGGTATACATACCCGGGCGACGGCGAACAGGCTCAAGGCCAGTCAGGACCTCAATAGCATCCGCGTTATAGTTTGATTGACTCATGGTAAATGTCTGATTAGAAGGGTGAAATAGTTGCGATTTCCGCATCACTTAAGGGTGATTCAAGCCTAGAAAATCCAGAATCTGCGGGAAATGGCGTTCGAATCCGATAAAAGCATGATTACCGCCCTCTTCTACCTGATGTCGGCACGCGCTGTAATAGTCGAGCGCCTGACGGTAGTCGAGTACTTCATCGCCGGTTTGTTGTAGCAACCACAGTAAATCCGGCGCTTCCAGCGGGTCAATCTGCATAACTTTCAGATCGTAAATGTGCCGAGACTCTAACACATATTGTTGGCCGGTGTAGGGATTCTGATTGTCACCAAGGAAATCCACCAGCAGCTCAAAAGGACGCACTGCGGGGTTCACCACTACCGCTGGCAACATAAAACATTGCGACAGCCAGGTTGCGTAATAACCGCCTAATGAAGAACCCACCAGGCCAAGCGTTTCTCCGCTACGACTCAACACGATATCTTCCAGCATGGCAGCCGCCTCAGCAGGGAATGTCGGCAGTTGCGGAATGATCATGTCGATTTCAGGATGATGTGTATTAAGCCATTGTTGAAACTGGGTCGCTTTCGCCGATTGCGGTGAACTGTTGAAGCCATGGAGATAAAGCAGCGCAGCCATCCGTTAATATCCTTCTGAATCAAGATCGGGGCAAAACGCATCAGTTTGCAAACGTTCGACTTCGGTTTCTGCTTTGCCTTGTGGATGGAGCGTAAACCAGCGCCAGCCGGGTGCGACAGTATCAATGGTAAAACTGGTGCAATGCGGTTTGAATTGAACGCAGGTAGAGGGCGTAGCCAATACGCGGCGTCCGCGCCAGTCCATATCCAGTTCCTGATGAATGTGCCCACAGACCAGGGTTTGGGCCAGCGGATAGTTTTGCAATACCGCATCCAGCTGATGCGAATTGCGTAAGCTGTGTTGATCAAGCCAGGTACAACCTGAGGCCAGCGGATGATGATGCAGCAAAATCAACGTGTGACGTTCTGGATGGCGCGCCAGGGTTTTTTCAAGCCATTCCAGCTGGTAATCACTTAGCATGCCGTGTGGAACGCCGAAGACTTGACTGTCTAACAACACAAGTTGCCAATGTTCGCCCAGCAAGACATGTTTCTCGGCGTTGATCTTTGCCTCTGCCAGGGTATCAACCATGGCGGGTTGGAAGTCATGATTTCCGGGCAGCCAGACGCAGGGCTTTGGCAAACGAGCAATGCCCTCAGCGAAATGCTGATAAGCTTGAACAGAGTGATCCTGAGCGAGATCGCCGGTCGCGATAACAAGGTCATAGTCGCGTTGCTGAGCAATGATCGCGTCCAATACTGCGTCAAAGCTCGCCCAAGTATTAACCCCAAGCAGCGATTCATGTTTTCCCGCGAAAAGATGGGTATCCGTGATTTGTAAAATCCTGATTTCGGACCCTTTTGCCGCAGGAAGAGTTAGCAGGCTATCCAAAGCGTTTCCTTCATCTCCACGCCATTTGATGCATTATACGCATTCAGCAAACAGGCACTGCCATTGCACCATGTGCCAGGCAATAGCGCAACCAGTCCGCGAGAAACTGATTTATCTGGTGTTTCTCATCACGCTGATGCAATTTTTTATTAGGATAATCATAACGTGCTTTAAAACGATAGATCTGCTGAGTGGAACACACTTCAGCGACCATCGCATCATGGTACAACCTTACGGACATGGAAGGCAGACTCCAGTAACTCACAGATGGCGCGACCTGGCGAATTTCAACCAAGGTGGTATAGCGCGTCGACTCTTCTATTGTCAGCTGATAACGGGCGCCACTCACCTGATAAACCACCGATGCGCCCGCCTCATCACTGCGCGGCAGCAAACGGCGCAACTGAGCGAAATTGGTTTCGCACAGCCGCATCATTTCCGGAAAGTCAGGGGTATAGCGCTGTTTCATTTTTGTGCCCACTCTTCTCTTAATTTCTCATGGTGCAACGCCAGCCATTGCAGTGCGATGACAGACGCAGCGTTATCAATTATCCCCTGTTCCACCCAGCGGTAAGCCTGTTCGCGGCTGACCACATGCACAAGAATATCCTCATTCTCTTCCTCCAGACCATGGCATCCTTGAGCCTGGCTGGCATCCACTTCTCCGACCAAAATCGACAATCTTTCGCTGGTGCCACCGGGACTGGCGAGGTAATTGAGCATCGGTTTGACTCGCCCAACCTGTAATCCCGCCTCTTCGACCGCTTCACGGCGTACCACTTGTTCAACGCTTTCACCTGGATCGATGATCCCCGCCACCATTTCCAGCAGCCAGGGCGTGGAACCCGCATCATAAGCAGGGATGCGGATCTGTTCGATCAGCACCACTTCATCACGTAAGGGATCATAAGGTAGCAGTACGGCGGCATGTCCGCGCTCAAAAACTTCACGCTGCACTTCCGCACTCATTTCGCCATTAAAACGACGATGCCGGAAGCGATAGCGCACAATCGAAAAAAAACCGTCGTAGACTGTTTCGCGTGCAATAATTTCTACATCGTTTTTTGTAAAAGTCACAGGGGATTTTTTTTCTTCCGACATCTTCTTATTCCTTATCCAGATTGGGATGGAGCGAATAAAAGCCAACCTTTATGCTTTATCCGAGTGGTTGTTTCTGAATTATTTACGTAAATTAGGCGTAGAAGGCACGTTCAGCCAACTTATCACACAGTTGCACTCTGCTAGAATCGGCGATAATTTTTTGGCTTATTCGGCAGCGCTACCACTGCAATTTGCTGCAACAAAAGGAATGCAAATGAAAAAACTGCTCCCATTTTTTATTGGGCTGAGCCTGGGCGGTTTCAGCTTCGCCAGTCAGGCAGAAGACCTGCTTCAGGTTTACCAACAAGCGCGACTGAGTAACCCAGATCTGCGCAGTGCTGCGGCAGATCGTGATTCAGCATTTGAGAAAATCAACGAAGCGCGAAGCCCTTTATTACCCCAACTCGGTTTGGGTGCAGATTACACCTACAATAACGGTTATCGCGACAGCAGCGGACTTCACTCCAATACCACTAGCGGAACCTTACAATTAACGCAAACCATCTTTGACATGTCAAAATGGCGTGCGCTGACGCTGCAAGAGAAAGCTGCGGGCATCCAGGATGTCACCTACCAGGTTGCACAACAGGATCTGATCCTGAACACGGCGACCGCCTACTTCAACGTGTTGAAAGCGATTGATACCCTTTCCTACACTGAAGCGCAGAAACAGTCGATTTATCGTGAATTAGATCAAACTACACAGCGTTTTAATGTGGGATTGGTTGCCATTACTGACGTGCAGAACGCCCGTGCGCAATATGACAGCGTCTTAGCGGACGAAGTGACTGCACGCAACAACCTTGATAATACCGTTGAGTCGTTGCGTCAGATTACCGGTATGGATTATTTGTCGTTAGCATCACTGAATATTGATCGCTTCAAAACCAGCAAGCCAGATGCAGTGAACGCACTGCTGAAGCAAGCGGAAAGCCGTAACCTGACCTTGTTGTCCGCACGCCTGAACCAGGATTTAGCGCGTGAGCAAATTCGTTCTGCTGAAACCGGCCACATGCCAACGCTGGATTTGACTGCTTCAACGGGTATGTCTAACAGCAAATACGGTGGCAGCCGTGCGAATCAATCAACCAGTTCAGCTGACTCGATTACAGGCTCGAATCAGGTTGGTCTGAGCTTCTCATTACCGCTGTACAGTGGTGGCTCGGTCACGTCGCAGGTTAAACAAGCGCAGTACAACTTTGTCAGTGCCAGCGAGCAGTTAGAAAGCGCGCACCGTTCTGCCGTGCAAACCGTGCGCTCTTCTTACAACAACGTTAATGCTTCAGTAAGTAGCATTGATGCCTACAAACAGGCGGTTGTTTCTGCTCAGAGCTCACTGGATGCTTCAGAAGCGGGTTATCAGGTCGGTACGCGTACTATCGTTGATGTGTTAGATGCGACCACGACGTTATACAACGCCAAACAGCAACTTTCTGATGCACGTTATAGCTATCTGATTAACCAGCTTAACATCAGCTATGCGCTGGGTACGCTCAATGAGCAAAACCTGCAGATGCTGAACAGCCAACTGGGTAAAGAGATCGCGACTTCACCAGAAACTGTTGCGCCTGAAAATGCTCAGCAAACAGCTCGCGTTGATAATGGCCCTGCTGCTAATGCATCGGCGCCAGCTGCACGTCCTGCTGCAGCCAGAAATACCGGAAACCCATTCGGTAATTAATCCTGATGCGGGTCGCTTTGCGGCCCGCTTCTCTTTCAAACGTATAGCTACGTAAAGATCCTTTCCCCTTCCCGGCTTCAGCTTCAATTTCCCCCCTCCATCCCCTATCCTAAGTGCTACCTTTGGGCAAAGGATCATGACAATGAAACGGACAAAATCTATTCGCTATGCTGCTTTTCGCAAAAGCTGGCAAGCCAGACATTTAACGCCAGTCGCTATCGCCGTCTCGGCGGTATTTATGCTGGCTGGCTGCGAAAAAAACGATGAAACCGTGTCGCTCTACCAGAATGCGGATGAATGTGCGAAAGCCAATCCAAGTCAGAGCGCGCAATGCACCACGGCTTACAACAACGCGGTAAAGGAAGCGGAACGTACTGCACCAAAATATGCAACGCGTGAAGATTGTGTGGCTGAATTTGGTGAAAACCAATGCCAGCAAACACCTGCTCAAGCAGGCGTCGGCACGAATAATGCCGAAAACCAACAGAGTGGCAGCTTCTGGATGCCATTAATGGCTGGCTATATGATGGGCCGCATGATGGGCGGCGGCGCGGGATTCGCGCAGCAACCACTGTTCTCACCGAAAGCCGCAAACAGCCCAGCACGAGGCCAGTTTGTTGATGCTTCAGGCCGTAACTATGGTTCTGCCACTTCAGGCCGTACTATGAATGTGCCAAAAACCGCATTAGCCCCTAAACCCGCAACAACGTCAACCGTAACGCGGGGTGGCTTCGGTGAAACCGTCGCCAAGCAAAATGCCATGCAACGCAGCAGCGCCACCGGAACATCCAACCGCTCGCTGGGAGGCTAAAACCGCCATATGCAACGCATTGCTATTTCTGAGCGCCCAGGCTGGCGAGAAAAAGCCACTGAATTTGGTTTTCGTTTTCATACCATGCATGGCGAGCCTTACTGGTGTGAAGACGCTTATTATCAGTTCACGCTGGCACAAATTGACCAGCTAGAGGAGACCACTGCTGAATTACACCAGATGTGTTTGCAGGTAGTGGAGAAAGTGGTGAGCAGCGAGGCGTTGCTGACTAAATTCCGTATTCCCAAACATACGTGGGATTTTGTCCGCGATTCATGGCAACAGCGTCAACCCTCTCTTTATTCGCGTCTCGATCTCGCCTGGGACGGTAAAGGTGATGCAAAGCTGCTGGAAAATAATGCCGATACCCCAACCTCACTGTATGAAGCGGCTTTTTTTCAATGGCTTTGGCTGGAAGATCAGCTTAATGCAGGCCAATTGCCGGCCGGCAGCGATCAATTCAACAGCCTGCAAGAAAAGCTGATTGAGCGCTTCGCTAACCTACATCAGCAGCATGGCTTCCAGTGGTTGCATTTTGCTTGCTGTCGGGACACTGATGAAGATCGCGGCACCGTGCAATATCTGCAAGATTGCGCGACCGAAGCGGGTTTACCGAGCGAATTTCTTTTCATTGATGAAGTTGGTTTGGGTGAAAAAGGCGAGTTTACTGATGCTCACGATCAGGTAATCAGTAATCTCTTCAAGCTCTATCCTTGGGAATTCATGCTGCGCGAGATGTTTTCAACCAAGTTGGCAGATGCTGGCGTACGCTGGTTAGAGCCTGCCTGGAAAAGCATTTTGTCGAACAAAGCCTTGTTGCCCATGTTGTGGCAGATGTTCCCAAATCACCCGAATTTGTTGCCTGCCTATTTCGCGGAAGATGATGTTCCACCTATGACGAAGTATGTGGTCAAGCCGCTATTTTCACGCGAAGGCGCCAATATTCGTATTGTTGAGAATGGTACTGAAATTGCTCGCGTTGACGGGCCGTACGGTGAAGAAGGCATGATTATGCAGGAATTTTATCCGCTGCCAAAATTTGGCGACAGCTATACGCTGATCGGCAGTTGGCTAATAGACGATCAACCCGCCGGGATTGGCTTACGTGAAGATCGTGACTTGATCACCCAAGATCTTTCTCGCTTTTATCCGCACGCCTTTATTGAATAAAAATGAACAGGCCAGATAAATGGCCTGTTCAGTATTTTTACCCAACCTGTACTGACAACATACTGATTGCACCCAATTCCATACCATCAATGGGAATGGTCACGGGTTCATCCGGCTGACGTGCGCCCAAAACATACAGAAGTGGCAGATAATGTTCCGGCGTAGGATTCGAAAGGCTGGCCCCTTCATGCTGCATAAAATTCACCAATGGATGCGTTTCAGCCTCACTTTGTGATGCCAGATTTTCACGCACAAATTGATTAAAGCGACTTGCCCACGGATAGATGTCATCCCCGCCGCCCCAGCGCACCATCCGCAGGTTATGTACCACATTGCCGCTTGCCACAATCATCACGCCCTGATCACGCAGCGTTGCTAATTTACGCCCCATTTCAAAATGCCAGGCTGCAGGTTTAGTCGCGTCAATACTCAACTGCACCACAGGAATATCGGCTTCAGGATACATTTTAATCAATACGCCCCAGGAACCGTGATCGAATCCCCATTCCTGATCAAGCTGAACCGGAACAGGCGACAGCAATTTAGCGATCTCTTCCGCCAAATCAGGCGAGCCCGGCGCAGGATAACGTGTGTCAAACAGTGCTTGAGGAAAACCGCCAAAGTCATGAATGGTGCGTGGGTTTTCCATCGCCGTTATTGCGGTGCCTCGCGTGTACCAGTGCGCAGAAATAGCAAGAATGGCGCGTGGGCGCGGTAGCGTTTCACCTGCTTCCCGCCAGGCTTCGGTATAACGGTTTTCTTCTAACACGTTCATAGGGCTGCCATGTCCCAAAAACAGCGCCGGCATACGTAACTGACTCATAAACCTTTCCTAAAAAGTGCCGCCTTGATAGCCGTTACGATACGCCGTTTGTGCCGCTAATCACGCGGATAAGCATGATGATGATCATCAGAGAATTTGAATGATCTTTTTTCGACATTTCTTTACGTAACAAAACTCGATCTTTTGTAAGGTTAAAGGTACTTTAACTGGGAATCATTATCATTAAGGAGAGTGCAATGTCAGTACCTTTACTGCTTACCGTGCTGGCAGGTGCCGCGACTTTTATCGGCGCGCTATTGGGTGTGATAGGACAAAAACCTTCTAATCGAGTGCTCGCATTTGCTCTCGGTTTTGCTGCTGGCATCATGCTGCTGATCTCGCTTATGGAGATGCTGCCTGCTGCATTACATGCGGAAGGTATGTCGCCAATCTTGGGTTATGGCATGTTTATGCTGGGCCTGCTGGGATACTTCGCTTTAGACCGCATGCTGCCGCATCAGCATCCACAAGATATGGTCGCGGTTAAACGCCGTCCGACTAATTTGCGTCGTACCGCTATCTTGTTGACGTTGGGCATTAGTTTGCACAACTTCCCGGAAGGCGTTGCCACCTATGTTACCGCCAGCAGTGATATGGAACTTGGTATGGGGATCGCGCTTGCGGTGGCCATACATAACATTCCGGAAGGATTAGCGGTCGCCGGGCCGATGTATGCTGCCACGGGTTCAAAAATGAAAGCGATCTTTTGGGCCTGCGTATCGGGAATGGCAGAAATTTTAGGTGGCGTTATCGCTTTTATGCTGCTGGGACCCATGGTTTCGCCAGTGATTATTGCTGCCGTTATGGCGGCCGTTGCAGGAATTATGGTGGCTTTATCCGTAGATGAACTGATGCCATTAGCGCGCGAAATTGACCCGCATAACAATCCTAGTTACGGCGTATTATGTGGCATGACCGTCATGGGTTTAAGCCTGACGCTCTTACAAACCACCGGTATCGGCTGAGCAAGAATCGTCGCAAATCACTGATAAAAAAAGCATTACTGAATGATTTATACTCAATAAACCCCTAACCGAGACGGGTCTTGTACGGTCGACCACCTTCACTAATTACACTCCGTTGCACGTCAATAAACCAACGGAGCGTTATGTTAGTCCAAGGTGCCATATTATGCCTGGCGCTGAACATTTATCACGAAGCGCGTGGTGAACCGTTAATAGGACAAATTGCTGTCGGCACGGTAACCATGAACAGGGCAAAATGGGATGTGAAAGAAATCTGTCCGGTGGTGTATGCACCGAAACAGTTTTCCTGGACATCTCTAAAAAAAAATCCGCATTCACATCCCCCAGCACATGACAAAAGCTGGCAACGAGCGCAAGAGCTTGCGAACAGAATTATTAATGGGGAAGTGGAAGATGTGACGAAAGGAGCAACTTATTTTCATGCTCATCGGGTTAAGCCCGGCTGGCGTCACGCATTTGAACGTACCGTTGTGATCGGTAATCACATTTTTTATGCCAGTAGATAAAAGACAAAACAGGCCGGAAATCCGGCCTGTTTCATTTCATTTATAACGCAGGTTAATTAGCTCGCCTGGCGCGTTTCACGATCGCGACGAAAAGCCACTAAATCTTCAATTGTCACTACCGGCATCTCATGCTGTTTCGCAAACACGATAGCTTCAGGTGCATGCGCCATCGAACCGTCATCATTCGTAAGCTCACACAATACGCCTGCGGGTTTAAAACCAGCCAGCGTAACCAAATCAATGGTTGCTTCAGTATGGCCACCGCGCGTTAACACGCCGCCATCGCGAGCGCGTAAAGGGAATACGTGGCCAGGACGATTCAAATCGCTCGGTTTGGCATTGTCAGCAACAGCTGCACGGATCGTTGTGATGCGGTCTTTGGCCGAAACGCCGGTGGTAACGCCTTCAGCAGCTTCAATAGTGACGGTAAAACCGGTGCCGTATGAACTGGTGTTATTTTCCACCATCATCGGTAAATCGAGCTGTTGACGACGTTCTTCAGTCAGGCACAGACAAACAATGCCGCTGCCGTGACGAATGGTGAGCGCCATTTGCTCAACGGTCATCGTTTCAGCGGCAAAAATCATATCACCTTCGTTTTCACGATTTTCATCGTCAAGCACCATCACACCGCGTCCATTACGCAGTGCGGCGATAGCACGTTCTACACGCTGTTCCGGCGTGCCAAATTCAGAAAGTAGCGTCTGATTCATGGTAATAAAAACCTTTTAAATGTATTGGGTTACCAGAATCAGGGCGAGCTTAGGAGTGACGTCAACAGACGTGGCAATAACGTGGCGTGGACAAAAAGCCCAGCAGATGTCTTTACCCTCTCCCATCCGGACTTTAACCGTCGGCTCCGGAATTACACCGGATCTGCTGACCTTCACGATCACTTGTGAAGCGCTCGCGGGCTTTCAGCTGACGCTGATTTACCGCCGGTGGGGAGTTTCGCCCCGCCCTGAGAATAAGCAAAATTACTATAGCGCCGATCAACTGGAGCGGCAATCAACAAAACTGCAAATGCTTTGGCATTTCCTGCGTTACCGATTTCAGGTTTAACCTTTTCATTTCTGGCATTACACTTAGCAGATATCGAGTGCGCACAACTGCTGCCATCAGCAACCCGTAACCAGGAAATAATCATGATCGACACGAAAAAAATTGAACAAATTGCACGCCAGGTCCATGAAGCGATGCCGAAGGGAATTCGTGAGTTTGGTGACGATGTCGAAAAGAAAATTCGTCAGGTTCTTCAGGCGCAACTGACGCGTATGGATTTGGTCAACCGCGAAGAGTTTGATGTGCAGACGCAGGTATTACTGCGTACACGCGAGAAACTGTCTGCGTTGGAGCAACGTTTGGCGCAGTTAGAGAGCCAAAACGCACCCGCACCGGCACCCGCAGTGATCACGCCACAGGAAGCGGCAGTGATCAAACCGGAAAATACCCCGGAATAAAATGACAAAGCGGGAGAGCCTTCTCCCGCTTATTACATTATTTACTGGCCACGAATGGTTTTAATAATGTTGGTCGTTGAAATACCGTCTTCAAAGTTCAGCACACGTACATCACCGCCGTTGGCCCAAACCTCTTTGCTTCCCGCAATATCTTCAGGTTTGTAATCGCCGCCTTTTACCAGCAAATCAGGCAATATACCGGCGATCAAACGCTGCGGCGTATCTTCTTCAAACACCACTACCCAATCTACCGCTTCCAACGCGCCCAGTACGATCATGCGGTTTTCTTGTGGATTAACCGGACGACTCTCACCTTTCAACCGCTTGGTAGAAGCGTCGCTGTTAACCGCAACAATCAAACGATCACCCAGCTTACGTGCATTAGCGAGATAAGAAACGTGACCGGCGTGAAGGATGTCGAATACACCGTTGGTCATCACCACTTTTTCGCCGCGCTTGCGTGCCATTTCAACGGCCACTTTTAATTGCGCTTCGCTCATGATGCCAAAACCCTGGTCAGGGCGGGCGTGGATTGCGTTTTCCAGCTCAACGGTGCTAACCGTTGATGTGCCTAATTTTCCGACGACAACACCCGCTGCCGCATTGGCAAGGAAACAGGCTTCTTCCAGTGAGTTTCCGGCGGCCAAGGCTGCGGCTAATACGCCAATTACCGTGTCGCCCGCTCCCGTAACGTCGTAAACTTCTTGCGCCTGGGTCGGTAAATGCAGCGGCGTTTTGCCCGGCTGAAGCAATGTCATGCCATTTTCAGAACGGGTTACCAGCAATGCCGACAGGTCATAGTCTGCAATCAGCTGCATGCCACGCGTGACGATTTCGTCTTCGCTCTTACACTTGCCAACCACTGCTTCAAACTCTGAAAAGTTAGGGGTAAGTAAGGTCGCACCGCGATAGCGTTCGAAATCAGTACCTTTAGGATCGATTAATACCGGTACTTTCGCTTCGCGCGCCAACTTAATCATTGCCTGCACGCTGCTCAAGGCGCCTTTAGCGTAATCAGAAAGCACCAGCGCACCGGTAGAGGCTAACGACTGACGCATACGCTGATGAATAGGCTCTGGATCGACCTGCTCAAATCCTTCTTCAAAATCAAGGCGGATAAGCTGTTGATTACGAGAAAGCACGCGCAGTTTAGTGATGGTAGGATGACTTTTTATTGCCACGAAATCACAGTTAACATTGACGTCTTTCAGCGTGCTACTCAGTACTCGTGCCGCATCGTCCTCGCCCGTCAAACCGATCAAACGTGATGCTGCGCCAAGTGCAGCAATGTTCATTGCTACGTTCGCCGCGCCGCCAGGACGCTCTTCAACCGTGTCCACTTTCACTACCGGTACCGGCGCTTCAGGTGAAATACGGCTGGTTGGGCCATACCAGTAACGATCTAACATCACATCGCCGACGACCAGCACCGAGGCTTGACCAAACGCGGGCAGAGTCACTTTCATTCCAGACACTCCAGACTGCTGTAAAAATAGTGCGCGGATAATATCACAGTTGCGAAATGTGCTATTAGCCGGCGCTTAGAGAGAAACCGGTGAAACCAGCCAACGCTGCCAGCTCTCTTTCACCGTTTGCCGTTCGACTTCAAATGCTTCTGGCTCAACATGGCCAGGAAGCTCCTGTAAGGCAAGATGATGCAATGCATCACGCAACGCGACGTAAGCCTGCGTCAACGCGAGCGCCTCATCTTCCTGCATGATGTGGTGCTTCGCCATCAGCTCGAAAATTCGCACATTATCTGACCAGCGCGTCAGCACTGGTTGTTGTGTGGCGTAGCGTAGGACAAGATATTGCGCGATGAATTCAATGTCGGTTATGCCGCCTTCGTCGGCTTTGATGTCCCAACGACCTTTATGCTTGTTACTGAGATGGGTACGCATTTTCTCACGCATCTCCCGCACTTCAGTTTGCAGGCCACCCGCCTCACGCGACAAACATAAAATACCGCGACGAATTTCGCTAAAACGCTCCCCTAATACGGGTTCTCCAAACACTACGCGAGCCCGCACCAGCGCCTGATGTTCCCATGTCCAGGCTTCTTGATGCTGATACTCAGCAAAGGCGTCGAAAGTACTGACTAACATGCCTGCTGCACCCGAAGGCCGCAGGCGGGCATCAACCTCATAGAGAATGCCGGAAGAGGTACGGGTGCTAAACAAATGCATCACCCGCTGCGCCAGCCGCAGGTAAAACTGGCGGCCATCAATACTGCGTTCACCCTCAGTGACTGCATTCAGGGGGCAATCGTGCAGGAACACTAAATCAAGATCAGAGCTGTAACCCAGTTCCCAACCGCCTAATTTGCCGTAGCCTAATACCGCAAAACCACGCTCATTTTCATCTTTAAGGTGTGAAGGTCGGCCATAGCGGTGCAGCATCATGTTCCACGCTTGCTGCACCACGGATTCTATAATCGCTTCTGCCAGCCAGGTTAAGTGATCGCTGACTTTCATTACCGGCAAAGTTTCAGCAATATCCGCTGCTGCAATACGCAAAAGCTGGGCCTGCTTAAATTGGCGTAGCGCTTCAAGCTGTTGCTCTTCGTCATCGGTAGGAATACGCATCAGGTATTGGCGTAATTCATCACGATACGCATCGGTGGCAGTCGGTTGATACAGCGTAGCGGGATCAAGCAACTCATCCAGCAGTAAAGGATGGCGCGCCAGTTGGCTGGCGACCATCGGTGAAGCGGCACAGAGGCGAATGAGATGACGCAGCGCACCGTGGTATTCGGTTAGCAACTCAAGGTAGGTACTGCGTGTAATGACGCCGAGTAATAAAGGTGTCAAACGGCTAAACGTCACCGCAGCATCTGTTCGCAGGCAGATTTCACTGAGCAAGCGCGGCATGAGCTGATCCAGCGCCTGGCGCCCACGCGGCCCAATAGTGCGCCGATTAATATCCTGACGGAACGCCTCCAGCGTTTGATGCAGTGAACGACGCTGCTCTTCATTGAGTTGCGGCATTAACGGCATCAGATCATCCTCGTCCAGCTTGTCCTGCCACAGCCCGATGAATTCAGCCAGTTCGCGCTGGTCGTCAATATCCGGCGTATCTTCACCGATCAACTCATCGAAAATAGCGCGCACGGATGACATGTGCGTTTCCATTTGCGCCATTAATGCCAGCCAGCCATCGGTATTCATCGCCCATGCTAGTCGCGCGCGATTAAGTTCATCGTCAGGTAAGGTTTGGGTTTGTTGATCGCCCAGACTTTGCAGTAGGTTTTCCAGCCGACGTAGAAACAGATAAGCATGACGCAATGCGTCAATTTGCTCAGCGGGTAACAGCGCCAGCTCGCCAATCGCCGCCAACGTTGGCATGAGGGCACGCAGTTGAAGTGAACGCTCACGTCCACCACGAATCAGCTGAAAGACCTGAACAATAAATTCGGTTTCACGAATGCCACCCGCACCCAGCTTGATATTGTTTTTCAGGCCGCGTCGACGTACTTCACGCGCAATCATGCTTTTCATATTACGCAGCGACTGGATCACGCTAAAGTCGATGTAACGACGATAGACAAAAGGTCGCAGCATTTGTTGCAGTTCATGGCTCCAGCGATCCTGCTCATCACCCATCAGGCGCGCTTTGACCATGGCGTAACGCTCCCAGTCTCGGCCTTGCTCCTGATAATAATCTTCCAGTGCGGCAAAACTGAGCACCAGCGGGCCGCTATCACCAAACGGGCGCAAACGCATATCAACCCGATAAACGAAGCCATCAATCGTGGGCTGATCCAACACTTTAATCAGTCTCTGCCCCATGCGCGTGAAAAACTGCGCGTTATCAAGCTCCCGCCGTCCTCCACGCGTCACGCCATTTTCTGGCCAGGCAAAGATTAAATCGATGTCAGAGGAGAAGTTGAGTTCTCCTCCACCAAGCTTACCCATGCCGAGAATCAGCATCGGCTGGGCATCGCCTTCTGCGTTGCAGGGCGTGCCAAAATCCTGGCAGCAATCCTGATACACCCAATCACGGGCGCGGCAAATAAGGACTTCGGCTAAAACGCTCAGCTGTTGCAGGCTTTGTTCGGTACTCGCGTGAGACAAGCACTGCATCCATGCAATGCGAACCAGCATTCGACGACGAAACAGCCGCAGCACACGCATCAATGTTGCTTCGCTGTCGACTGTCTGCATTTCCAACGCAAGCCAGTTAGCGTAATGTCGCCACTCATCCGCTTGCGGCGACTCTCGCTGAATCTCTTGCCACCAGTCGGGATGTTGTTGCAGATTTTCCACCACGAAATCGCTAAACGCCAGGCCCGCGACCTGCTCTGCGCTTAACGAGGCAAAAGGCGCGCCCAATCGCACTGCGGCACTTTCAGCTTGTGATCGTAATAATGCAGGTAATTCTGGCAACATATTCCCTCCCTGATGATGTGTTCGGACTTAACGCGCTGGACCGCTGCTTTTCCAGAAAGCAGGTTGCTTGATGGCCTGCCCAGCCAGCCACGGCAATCCATTTTCCTCATGCGCCTCAATAGCCAGTTGCAGCTGTTGCCATGGCGCCAGCCAAATCGCCACGGCTTCCTGCACATACGCGCCTGCCAGCAAATGAACGGCGAGCAGCTGACGAGCAAGGCGTGTCGCTTTGTCATGGTACTCATTGGGCTGCTTGACCGCGCTAAACGTCTCTTTAAGATCGGCATTGATGCGGGCTAACATAATATCGCTGAAACGTTTGAAGGAAGCCTGAAGCTTGGTCTTTCCTTTTTCATCAATCCATTGTTGCCAGTGCGATTCAACCAACCAGCGAGTGAGTGCTAACTGTGTTTCAACAGAGAGTGGAGAGAAGCAAAAATCCTGCGCGTTGACCTCTTCATTCGCTAAGATCTCTTCTAACGTTGTCAGCTTTTGGCGCAGCTCGCTGCTGGCTTTACGTGGTACTAAAGCGCCGAATAAAGCAAACGCCTGACGTAAAACTTCCAGCGCTTCACGCACGGCATCTTGCGCAGAGCCATTACCCCGTAACCAAACTTCTTCATGGTATTGCCAATGGTTTAGTCCCGCTGACAGCGCGGCAATCATGCCCTCTTCAACCGTGGCTTTTGCATCGGTTTTCAACACGGGGAAAGCACGAACGGGACGAGGCAGGTTGCCCTGCGCCAGTTGATAGCCACGTGCAGCTTTACTCAGGCTGCCCAATCGAAGCCCGCTGACTGCGATCAGCTGTTGAGCGAAAGCCAGCATGTCGCTACGCTCGCCCTGTTTGAGTTCCAGCTCGACTTCAAACAGCGGCTCGCTGAAAGACTCTGTGGCAACCTCACCCCGATCAAATGCGACTTCGATTTCACTGCCGCCGAAGGTCACCAACCAAATTTCGCGTTGGAAATGCGTAGTAAACAGTGGCTGCAAACGCTGCTGCAAGTCAGCTAGGTCGGTTTCTTTCGGCCAGATTTCAACAGGTAATTGAGTGATATCGAGTTTCGGCTCAACCAGATCTACGTTATATTCCTGGCGCTGGTGTAAACCACCCAGCGTTTTGCCGCCGCCTTTTAGCGTCATTTCATAGCGTTGATCGACACCACGAATGCGCAAACCCATATCCCAACGACGCAACTGATTGTCGTCGGTTTCAAAATAGATATTGGTTAACTCACGCGCAGCCTGATACTGATGCGGCCACGCCACGAGTGCGTCTGCCAATTTCTCGGCAGCCTGTGATGTCGCAATGAACTTTAGTTCGATTTCAATGGTCATAATTTTTTATTCAATACGCCGCTGGCACTTAAGAGGTTTTCCCTCGCATATTCCAGGCCGCAATCAGCGAATTAATGCAGTTGCAGCTTGAAAGCTAAAGGGGTTATCAGGCGAAGATTAATGCACAGAAGCCGGGCTGTCTCTGCTTTCTTTGTGCTTTCGCAGCCCTTTTCGCAGGTAATTGAGACCAGGATAGTTCTCATTCAGATTTATGCGAAGCCTCTCCAGACTGTGCCGGTAAATTTTTAGTCATCAAGCAAATACGAAATCTAATGAAAAAAATCACACTCGCTGGAATTACTTTGCTGGCTCTCAGCACTCTCGCACCTGCCCACGCCGAAGAAAAACGTTACGTTTCTGATGAATTGTCTACCTGGGTTCGCAGCGGACCAGGCGATCAGTTTCGCCTGCTTGGTAAGCTGAACGCAGGTGAAGAAGTGCAGTTGGTGCAAACCAACAACGACACGAATTACGGCCAGATCCGTGATTCAGAAGGCCGCACTACGTGGATTCCGTTGTCACAGTTGAGCGCCAGTCCAAGCCTGCGTACACGCGTGCCGCAGTTAGAGCAGCAGGTTAAAGATCTTACCGCCAAGCTGGATAACATCGATAACAGCTGGAATCAACGCACCTCTGAAATGCAGAACAAAGTCGCTAACAGCGACAGCGTCATTACCGGTCTGCAAAATGATAATCAGAAGCTGAAAAACGAGCTGATTGTCGCCCAGAAGAAAGTCAGCGCCGCTAACGTGCAGTTGGATGACAAACAGCGCACCATCATTATGCAGTGGTTTATGTATGGTGGCGGCGTACTCGGTGTTGGTCTGCTGTTGGGCTTGTTATTGCCACACATGATCCCAAGCCGGAAGAAAAAAGATCGCTGGATGAACTAACGCGTATCTGTTTGTTTATAAGAGGGGATCGCCAGATGCCCTTTTTCGCATGCCTGCAATCTGGCAAATGTGTGCAACAATAAAACAACATGCACACCTGAATTCAGGAGCAGGAAGCCGCAGGTGCGTAAGTCACTTATTTATCTCTGGAGTTGTTGAGTGAAGACGTTTCTTGTAGGTGGCGCAGTACGTGATGCGCTCTTGAATCTGCCGGTTAAAGACAAAGATTGGGTCGTTGTTGGTGCCACGCCAGAAGCCATGCTTGAGCAAGGCTATCAACAAGTTGGGCGCGACTTCCCGGTTTTCCTCCATCCTAAAAGCCGGGAAGAGTATGCGTTAGCACGTACCGAGCGCAAAAACGGCACAGGCTATACCGGGTTTGTAACGTGGTCGGCACCGGATGTAACGCTGGAGCAAGATCTGCAGCGTCGCGATCTGACCATTAACGCCATTGCCCGCGACGAAGAAGGTCGCCTGTTCGATCCCTATCATGGCCAACGCGACATTGCTGAGCGCCTGCTGCGCCACGTTTCCATGGCTTTTAATGAAGACCCGCTGCGCGTGTTGCGTGTTGCGCGATTCGCAGCCCGCTTCGCACACCTTAATTTCCGCATTGCCGATGAAACCCAAGCGCTAATGCGGGCGATGGTGGAAAGCGGAGAACTTGCTGATCTCACCGCTGAACGTGTCTGGAAAGAGACTGAGAAAGCCCTGACGACGCGTAATCCTCAGGTTTACTTTCAGGTCTTACGTGATTGCGGTGCACTCAAGGTGTTGTTCCCGGAGATCGATAATCTTTTTGGTATTCCGGCTCCGGCAAAATGGCATCCAGAAATTGATACTGGCGTTCACACCTTGATGACACTGGCTATGGCAGCGGCTTTATCTGATTCATTGGACGTGCGTTTTGCCACGCTGTTTCATGATATTGGCAAGGCCCTGACGCCGCCCGAAAAGTGGCCAAGCCATCATGGACATGGCCCGGCAGGCGTTCCCTTGGTTGAAGCATTGTGTCAGCGCCTGCGCGTACCAAACGCCATTCGAGATTTAGCCTTGGTCGTCACTGAGTTTCATGACGTGGTGCATACTATTGAGCGCCAATCTGCAGAGTCGTTAGTGGCGTTGTTTGATCGCATTGATGCCTGGCGTAAACCCCAACGTGTTGAACAGATGGCGCTGACCAGTGAAGCGGATGCGCGTGGACGTGCAGGTTTAGAAAGCATGCCTTATCCGCAAGGCGACTATTTACGCCGCGCTTTTGCAGTGGCACAAGCTGTGCCCACCAAGGCAGTGGTTGAGGCTGGATTTAAAGGAATTGAAGTGCGGGAGGAGCTCACGCGACGACGTATTGCTGCCGTCGCTGAGGGTATTACGACTTCGCGGCCAGCATGACTGGCCGCGAAACGGTTTACATAAAGATGGTGTAAACCACCGCTGCAAGGATGAAGCGGTAGATAGCAAACGAAACGAAAGAGATTCGCTTGATGAGCTCAAGGAAGACTTTGATGGCGATCATCGCGACGACAAACGCAGTAATGAAACCCACCGCAAACATCGGGAAATCTTCCATGGTCAGGAAACCGATGCTCTTGTAGAGGTCTAATCCCGTTGCGCCAATCATCATCGGCACCGCCAGGATGAATGAAAATTCTGATGCCGCATAGCGGCTCACGCCCATGAGCATGCCGCCAGAAATAGTCGCACCTGAACGCGAGAAACCCGGCCACAGCGCCAGACACTGGAAGCAACCGATCATAAACGCCTGACGATAAGTGATATCGTCAATACCAACCGCTTTAGGCTGCTTAGGTTTGAAAAACTCCGCCGCCAGCAACAGCACACCCCCTACCACTAACGCATACATCACGTTTATCGGGTTAAACAGCGTTTTGATTTGATCATGAAATGCCAGCCCAACCACCACGGCTGGCACCATGCCCAGCAGAATGTGGATCAGCGTTAAATGTCCGCTGCCGATGCCCTCATGTTTCACTTCACCGAAGCGAATACCAATTAAACCAAACAGGCGGCGCCAGAACATCACCACTACTGCCAGAATCGAACCCAGCTGAATCACAACTTCAAACGTTTCAGCCTTTTGCCCTTCAAAGCCCAGCAGGTGGCCAACTATAATCATGTGCCCTGTTGAAGAGACCGGTAAAAACTCGGTTAACCCTTCGACAATGCCCAGGATTGCAGCTACCCAAAGCTGATGAATATCTGCCATCAAATTTTCCCTCTATCCGTGTTAAAACCATTAAAAAGGCGGTAGCGCGAGGGCTATCGCCTGAAATTCTGCCTGCATTCGCCTGAATAAAACCTTACGTTTTTGGGCTAATTCGCGTTAAGCAACGAAACGGCACTTGCTATGACAAACAGTAATTTGGTTTGGTTTCATTGTGATGGCAATCACATCGAGTTTATTTAGGAATAGTCCCGCGCTCAATTCGAACGCCAACCTGCGCTGCCTGGGCTACAGCCCCCGGTTTTGCTACCTTTATGCGTACTCCCGGTGAATTGAAACGGTTCATCAACAGATCCGCGATTTCTTCAGCTACGCGCTCAACAAGCGCAAAACGGCTGCCGTTTAAGTGAGCCAGGATGGCTTCGGAGACGTCAGCGTAGCTCAGGCAATCCTTCACATCGTCGCTGCTCGCGGCTAAACGGTTATCCCAAGCCATTTCGACATCGAGCACCAGCTTCTGTTGAATACCTTGCTCCCAGTCGTAAACGCCAATGGTGGTGAACACCGTGAGTTGTTCTATAAATACGATATCCATGATGTCAGTCTCTGTTTTTGGCTAAGCCGGATACCACTTCCGGCGGATTATGCGTATTATCCATGGTTAAAGAGAACAAAACGACCCTAAAGGAAACGGTACTGTGTTATGAGTGCTATCGCGCTTGGTATGATTATTTTCGCGTATCTTTGCGGTTCGATTTCCAGTGCGATCCTGGTTTGCAAACTCGCTGGCCTGCCCGATCCTCGCGCTCACGGCTCAGGAAACCCTGGTGCGACTAATGTGTTACGCGTGGGCGGCAAAGCGGCAGCGATCTGCGTTCTGATTTTCGACGTATTGAAAGGCATGGTGCCCGTCTGGCTCGCTTATGTGTTGCACGTATCGCCGCTCTATCTTGGCTTAACGGCAATTGCTGCTTGTCTGGGTCACATCTATCCGGTGTTTTTCCGTTTTCGCGGCGGTAAAGGCGTAGCAACAGCATTAGGCGCGATTGCGCCGATTGGCTGGGATCTGACGGGATTGATGACGGGAACCTGGTTGCTGACCGTGTTACTAAGCGGCTACTCATCGTTGGGTGCGATAATCAGTGCACTGATTGCGCCATTTTACGTATGGTGGTTTAAACCGCAGTTTACGTTCCCGGTTTCGATGCTTTCTTGTCTTATTCTGTTGCGCCATCACGACAACATCCAGCGCCTGTGGCGCGGACAAGAAACAAAAATCTGGAAGCGTAAGAAAAAGCGCGAAGAATAAAAAAGCCGGCTAGCCGGCTTTTTTTACGTCAAATGGCGGGTAATTCCGCTAGCGGCCAGCGAGGACGAACACTTACGCCTAGCTCACCGCGGGTTCCGCCTTTTAAGCGCACCATGCCCGCGTAGGCAATCATTGCGCCGTTGTCGGTGCAGAATTCAGGGCGAGCGTAAAAAACTTCTCCACCGCGCGCCTGCATCATTTTAGCCATCTGCTCACGCAACGTGCTGTTCGCACTGACGCCACCTGCAATGACCAAACGCTTAAAGCCGGTTTGATCTAACGCGCGCTTGCACTTGATCGAGAGCGTATCCACCACCGCATCTTCAAACGCGCGTGCGATATCGGCTCGCGTTTGATCATCGTCATCGTTACCGCGAATCGTATTCGCTGCAAAGGTTTTCAAGCCAGAGAAACTAAAATCCAGCCCCGGACGATCGGTCATCGGTCGGGGAAATTTAAAGCGGCCTGCCGTACCTTGCTGCGCCATTTTTGACAGCATTGGTCCGCCCGGATAATCGAGTCCTAACAGCTTAGCGGTTTTATCAAACGCTTCACCGGCAGCATCATCAATCGATTCACCCAACAGTTCATACTCACCGATGCCGGTTACGCTGATCAGTTGTGTATGCCCACCAGAAACCAATAACGCGACAAAAGGAAAGGAGGGAGGATTATCCTCTAACATCGGTGCCAGCAAATGCCCTTCCATATGGTGAACAGGCACAGCCGGCACTTTCCAGGCGAAGGCCAACGCACGGCCAATGGTTGCCCCTACAAGCAGCGCGCCGACCAAACCTGGACCCGCCGTATACGCTACCGCATCAATCTGCTGCGGCTGTAAATTTGCCTGTTTCAACGCGGCTTGAATCAGTGGAATGGTTTTGCGCACGTGATCGCGTGACGCCAGTTCAGGCACGACGCCGCCGTAATCGGCGTGCAGTTTTACCTGACTATAAAGTTGATTAGCCAGCAGACCGGCCTGATCATCGTAGATTGCGATGCCGGTTTCATCGCATGACGTTTCAATACCCAAAATTCGCATTGCATCACCTCTTTCTTGCGGCGCGCAGTTTAGCACAGCAAATGTGCAGACAGAGGTGCCAAACCCTGCAAAAAGTGATTTTCTGCCGCCTAAAGAGTGCGCTATACTTCCGCCCCTGAAAAAAAACCGGCAGCCGCACAGGTAATCGCTCCTGTTGGTTTCAAATTATACATGGCGCTTTACAAACCAACTTGAGTTGGAGTAAAATGCTGCACCATTTTGAAATGTGCTGGCGCCGCAGTCAGCAGCAAAACCGAATATTATTGAGGTAAGAGGTTACATGCCGGTAATTAAAGTACGTGAAAACGAGCCGTTCGACGTAGCACTGCGTCGCTTTAAACGTTCTTGCGAGAAAGCAGGCGTTCTGGCTGAAGTTCGTCGTCGTGAGTTCTATGAAAAACCGACTACCGAACGTAAGCGCGCTAAAGCGTCTGCAGTTAAGCGTCACGCCAAGAAACTGGCTCGCGAAAACGCACGCCGCACTCGTCTGTACTAAGTTCTTCTGGAGGTTCGCCTCCATCGCGTAATATACGCAGACAGAGTCAAGTAAAAGGCCGTGCTTTCCGAAAGGAAGCGCGGCTTGTTGCCGTTTATGAGCTAAAAATTTGGGGCGTATGGCTGGACGAATTCCACGCGTATTTATTAATGATTTGCTTGCCCGCACGGACATCGTGGATCTTATCGATGCCCGCGTTAAGCTGAAAAAGCAGGGTAAGAATTTCCACGCATGCTGTCCTTTCCATAACGAGAAAACGCCCTCTTTTACCGTAAACGGTGAGAAACAGTTTTATCACTGTTTTGGCTGTGGTGCCCACGGCAATGCTATCGATTTTTTAATGAACTATGATCGTCTTGAGTTCGTTGAAAGTATTGAAGAGTTAGCCACTTCCCACGGTTTAGAAGTGCCTTATGAAGCAGGCAGCGGGCCAACGCCGATGGAACGTCATCAGCGACAAAGCCTTTATCAGTTGATGGATAATCTGAATGGTTTCTATCAGCAAAGCCTGCAGCAATCCAATGCCCAGCCCGCACGCGACTATCTTGACCGCCGCGGCCTGAGCGCCGACATCATTAATCATTTCGCGATTGGTTATGCTCCCGCCGGTTGGGACAATGTTCTCAAACGTTTTGGTAAGCAGTCGGACGATCGTGAATCATTAATGGAAGCCGGCATGTTAGTGACCAATGACAAGGGCCGCACCTATGACCGCTTTCGCGAGCGCGTCATGTTTCCAATTCGCGATAAGCGAGGCCGCGTCATTGGTTTTGGTGGACGTGTATTGGGCAACGACACGCCCAAATATTTAAATTCGCCAGAAACACCCATTTTTCATAAAGGTCGCCAGCTTTATGGCCTGTATGAAGCACTAAAAAATCATCCTGAACCAAAACGACTTTTAGTGGTTGAAGGTTACATGGATGTGGTCGCGCTTGCGCAGTTTGGCGTTGATTACGCTGTAGCGTCGCTCGGTACGTCAACCACAGCCGAACATATTCAATTGCTGTTTCGCAGCACTGATAATGTCATCTGTTGTTATGACGGCGATCGCGCGGGTCGCGAAGCCGCATGGCGTGCCCTCGAGACCGCATTACCTTACATGAATGATGGTCGTCAGCTACGCTTTATGTTTTTGCCGGATGGCGAAGATCCAGACACGCTGATACGCAAAGAAGGGAAAGAGGCGTTCGAAGCGCGTATGGAGCAGGCAATGCCGCTCTCCTCTTTCTTATTTGATTCTTTGCTGCCGCAGGTCGATCTCAGTTCACGTGATGGCAAAACGCGCTTGAGCACCTTAGCACTACCTTTGATTTCACAAATCCCAGGTGAAACCTTGCGTATTTATATGCGTCAGGAACTGGGAAATAAGCTCGGCATTTTGGATGACAATCAGCTTGAAAAGTTGATGCCCAAGCTGGCTACAAGCGGAGCGGCGCCGATTGCGCCGCCGCTTAAGCGAACGACCATGCGCGTGTTGGTTGCCTTATTGATACAGAATCCGCAACTGGCCACGATGGTGCCGTCGCTTGACGGGCTTGCTGAATCGAAAATGGCCGGTTTGTCGCTGTTTGTCGACTTAATCAACCGTTGTAACGAGAATCCTGGCTTGACCACTGGTCAGCTACTAGAGTTATATCGCGGAACAAATTTTAGTCAGACTCTTGAAACCCTGGCAATCTGGAACCACATGATAGTGGATGAGGAAGCTGAAGAGGTGTTTCAGGACTCGCTGGCCAGTGTTTATGACTCCGCACTTGAACAGCGGCTTGAAGCGCTTATCGCTCGCGATCGTACACAGGGATTAAGCGCTGAAGAACGCCGTGAGTTCTGGGCGTTGAGCCAGGCTCTTGCAAAGAAATAACAGTTTCATTTGGCCTGAAGTTGAAGACGCCAGAAATGGCAGTAAAGCAGGCTAATCAGTTTTAAAGGCGCGTCTCGTCAATTTGAGGACGTCGGCATAAAAGCCAAGCCTAATTAACATTGTTCCAGAGAGCTCATTATTGCCGCCCGGTTGCCTCGTTGCAAAGGGTTATGAAGGCAGTCTCGGACAGCAAGATTTGCGGCTTAAGTGCCGATTACTGATGGGCGTAGCCCACGCCGCGACGAGGGTAGCGGCAAGAATATAATGCCTTCACTGCTATTGTTGGCTCGCTGCCGACCGACACCAATCTAATTAACAGAAGTGTGGATACCGTCTTATGGAGCAAAACCCGCAGTCACAGCTCAAGCTTCTTGTCACCCGTGGTAAGGAGCAAGGCTATCTGACCTATGCTGAGGTCAATGACCATCTGCCGGAAGATATCGTCGACTCCGATCAGATCGAAGACATCATCCAGATGATTAACGACATGGGCATTCAGGTGGTTGAAGAAGCCCCGGATGCTGACGATCTGATGCTGAACGAAAACAGCTCCGATACTGATGAAGATGCTGCAGAAGCGGCCGCTCAGGTATTATCTAGCGTTGAATCTGAAATTGGTCGCACCACTGACCCGGTTCGCATGTATATGCGTGAAATGGGTACCGTTGAACTTCTGACGCGTGAAGGCGAAATCGACATCGCTAAGCGTATTGAAGACGGTATCAACCAGGTTCAATGCTCTGTTGCTGAATACCCGGAAGCGATCACTTATCTGCTGGATCAGTACGATAAAGTTGAAGCAGGCGAATCACGCTTGTCTGATTTGATCACCGGTTTCGTCGATCCGAATGCTGAAGAAGATATCGCACCGACTGCAACACATGTCGGTTCTGAACTTTCTGAAGCAGATCGTAACGATGAAGAAGAAGATGACGAAGAAGATGACGACAGTGCTGATGACGATAACTCAATCGATCCAGAGCTGGCACGTGAGAAGTTTTCTGACCTGCGTACGCAGTATGAAACCACGCGTACCGTTATCAAAAGCAAGGGCCGCAGCCACGCTGATGCCGTTGCTGAAATTCAGAATCTCTCTGACGTATTTAAACAGTTCCGCCTGGTGCCGAAGCAGTTCGATTACCTGGTAAACAGCATGCGCGTAATGATGGAACGTGTCCGTACTCAGGAACGTTTGATCATGAAGCTGTGTATTGAACTGTGCAAAATGCCGAAGAAAAACTTCATCACGCTGTTCACCGGCAACGAAACCAATGAAAGCTGGTTCAAAGCTGCGCTGGCAATGAACAAGCCGTGGTCTGAAAAGCTGCTTGAAGTGCAGGATGACGTTATGCGTTCCCTGCAAAAACTGGCTCAGATTGAAGAAGAGACCGGCCTGACCATTGAGCAAGTGAAAGATATCAACCGTCGCATGTCGATTGGTGAAGCCAAAGCGCGTCGCGCGAAGAAAGAAATGGTGGAAGCCAACTTGCGTCTGGTGATCTCAATCGCCAAAAAGTACACCAACCGTGGTCTGCAGTTCCTTGATTTGATTCAGGAAGGTAACATCGGCCTGATGAAAGCGGTTGATAAGTTCGAATATCGTCGTGGTTATAAGTTCTCTACTTACGCCACATGGTGGATTCGTCAGGCAATTACCCGTTCTATCGCTGACCAGGCGCGTACCATCCGTATTCCGGTGCATATGATTGAGACAATCAACAAGCTCAACCGTATTTCGCGTCAGATGCTGCAAGAGATGGGCCGCGAGCCGACGCCAGAAGAACTGGCTGAACGCATGCTGATGCCAGAAGATAAAATTCGCAAAGTGTTGAAAATCGCTAAAGAGCCGATCTCAATGGAGACGCCAATTGGTGATGATGAAGATTCACATTTGGGCGATTTTATCGAGGACACCACGTTAGAGCTGCCGCTGGATTCTGCTACCTCAGAAAGCCTGCGTAATGCCACTCACGATGTGTTGGCTGGCCTGACTGCACGTGAAGCCAAAGTTCTGCGTATGCGTTTCGGTATTGATATGAACACTGACCATACGTTGGAAGAAGTGGGCAAACAGTTCGACGTTACGCGTGAGCGTATTCGTCAGATTGAAGCCAAAGCATTGCGTAAATTGCGCCATCCGAGCCGCTCGGAAGTGCTGCGTAGCTTCCTCGACGACTAAGTCAGCTAAACCCCGGTTCGCCGGGGTTTTTTATTTCAGCGTACCTTCTCCGCCGTTTTTACTCAGCTTTTTCACTCCGGCTCCCTTCCCTGCCGATACATTGCTGATGATCAGTCGCGTTGTGCTTTGCTCAGTCACTCTTCATCCGTTTTGCTTCTAACGCATGATGAAGCTGTTGATATGCTTCAACCATTTCTTCCAGTGACGCACGATTTAACCCGCTTGGATTAGGCAGCACCCACACTTGGGTTTTTCCCATAAATATTGGCTGCGCCCCCCACTCAACTTTGTTTTTTCCAAACGCGCGCTTAAACGCATCTTTCCCCAAAATAGCCAAAGCGGCGGGCTGATATTGCAAAACTTTTGCCATCAAACGCTCACCACCCTCTTGTAGCTCATTAACTGCTAGCTCGCTTGCCTGTACAGTCGGGCGCTCAACTAACATTGTGATACCACATCCTGTATCAAGTAAGCGCTGCTCTTCCTCAGGCTTGAGCTGTTGCTGCGTGAAGCCCGCCAGATAGATAACCTTCCAAAATCGATTCCCCGGATGCGCAAAATGGAATCCTTTATGCGCGGTGGAATAGCCCGGATTAATGCCGCAAAAGAGTACGTTTAAGTCAGGCGCAATAATATCGGTAATGGTGTGCTCGCTCATTAAGACTCCAGCCCAGCACGGGTCATTAAGGCGTAACGACTGCACGCCAGCATTTCATCAGCGAGCTGATCATCGGGACAGGCTCGCGCTAATGCCAGTGCACCGACCATTTCCGCTAACATGCTGGATGCCAATGCTTCAGGCTGATCGTGCCCCATTTCCCGCAACGGCTTCGCCAGTCGCTCATAAACAGAATGCATTCCCTGGGAAAATATTTGCCGAGCTTCCTCTGGAAGATGCGCCACTTCACTCACCAAAGCGGGCAGTGGACACCCTTCTGCGGGCGCATTACGGTGAACAACCGAAAGGTAATAATTGATAAAAGCCACCAAGCGCTGTGCAGGCGGTGCATCGTGCGCCGCAGGCTCAACCCGTTGCGCGGAATCCGCAAACATTTGCTTCATCACTTCCTGAACTAAATCATCTCGCGAGCTGAAGTGCGCGTAAAAACCGCCATGCGTTAATCCCACACGTTTCATTAACGACGCGACGCCAATGCTCTCCGTTCCCTTCTCGCGCATTACACGAGCGGCCTCTTCAAGAATGCGCTGGCGCGTGCGCGCTTTGTGCGTTTGTTTCTCCATATCATCATTCTCAATTTTGCTGTGCATACGTTATGACAATCATAGTAATTATTATGATCATCATATTCCAGCTTGACGCCACATATGATGACCGTCATATTAAACGAAATTATGACAACCATCATACGAGGAATAGATTATGTCGAACGCATCTCCTTTAGGTTTTGCTTTGATCACGGGCGCATCAAGCGGCATCGGCGCGACTTACGCGAAACGTCTGGCAGCACGCGGATATGATCTCATTTTGGTCGCACGTGATAAAGCACGTATGGATACGCTGGCTTCTACATTGACTCAGCAGCACGGCGTTCAGGTCAAAATCTTAACAGCCGATTTAACGCTCTCTGCGGATCTGGCTCGGGTAGAACATGAACTTACAACCCATTCGCACATTACCTTGCTTTTGAATAATGCTGGCATGAGCGTTGATGGCGAGTTCATCAAAGCCGATATCGAACGTATTGATACCATGCTCACGTTGAATATTGTTGCTCTGACACGACTTGCTCATGCTGCGGCACAATCGTTTAAAGCGCGTGGGAATGGGACAATCATTAACATTGCCTCCGTGTTGTCGCTGGTACATGAAAATTTCAATGGCGCGTATAACGCTTCGAAATCTTATGTCCTGACATTAACGCGAGCGATGCAGCATGAACTGGCTGAAAGTGGCGTTCAGGTGCAAGCCGTTTTACCTGGCGCAACGCGTACCGAAATTTTTGATCGTTCAGGTAAGTCTATTAGCGAGATCCCAGCAGAGATGTTGATGGATGTAGATGAGATGGTTGATGCAGCGCTCGCGGGCCTCGACAGCGGTGAAGCGGTGACTATTCCTGCCTTGGAAGAGTTGGCTTTGTGGCTCGAATATGACCGTGCTCGCGGTGCGATGCTGCCTTTCCTCTCGCGTGATCAGTCAGCATCGCGTTATCGTCAACGCTAAGTTGAAAACAAATTTTATGGCGAAAGCCGGTTATTAAATAAAACGCGTGTGACCGGTCAGATGCAGTCCGCGCGTCAAAAAATTATGAATGTTATGTACAGCAAAGCCGCAAGAGCAGATCAATATCGAAGTAAAAGAGTGAACCCTTTATCCAGATTCGAGACTTTTCTGTAATTATTCAGATTATTTCCTATAAAAATCAACCAGTCATCAAATGCTGATTATTTCAGCAACCAACCGTTCAATGCTGGATCACCCCGAGCAGATACTTTATAATCCCCGCTCCGCTGGCCCCTTAGCTCAGTGGTTAGAGCAGGCGACTCATAATCGCTTGGTCGCTGGTTCAAACCCAGCAGGGGCCACCAAATTTATCAATAAGTTAGCAGCAACTCTGCGCCGCTCCAAAATATCCGGGGATACCTCGGGGATGTTCCAAAATACGCACCTTCTCGCTTGAACCCTGCTTTCTAATTGAATATTGGCAGTCGATGGCCGTGAAAAAAATTTAAAATCGGTCAAATTCATTGTATTCGTCACTCTTGCAACTCGAACCGCCACGGAGAGAACTAAGAGGATCAAGGCCAAGCATTGAGCCTGCGCGAACAAGCTGATTGAATGCTATGTTTCTCGCTGTGAAAACGGGATTAGTTTTAGCGCCTCCGCTTCCACCTTCGCTTGCAAGCCCACGACTAGCTTTCATACCTATCGCATTCTCAGTAATGGAAGCATCCGCCTCAACGATGTAATGCCATGCGTTGCAGTAGAGAATCAGCATCAGGTGGTGCTCATGATCCAACACACCGCGTTCAGAAAGTATTTTGGCGTGTTTTTTCCACACATCTTCAGCAACCGAGCTTAATAGTCCTGGCGGTGGTTGAAGTTGTACGCTGCGCTTAGTGGTCATTCGAACCACGTTCTTCTTACGACCTGCCCCACTGGCTCTAATAGTCATACGCTCCCCCATTAATACGTTATCGCGCCGGACGGTTAAAGATGCAGAAATGGATTGTATGTAGCTTCCTTCGTTTTCAATGGAGATCTGAGCGAACTTAGAGGGTCTAGCCCTAGCAATGAGCCAGCTCGGACGAATTGGTTGAATCCAATGTTTCTTGCAGTGAAAACAGGATTGGTCTTTTCCCCACCTGAGCCACCTTCACTAGCAAGCCCGTTACTGCTACCAATGCAGCTCGCCTTTTTAGTAAGGGATTCGTCAGCCTGCACGATGTAATGCCATGCGTTGCAGTAGAGAATGAGAATTGGATGGTGTGCGGCATCTAATCTGCCGCGTTCGGAAAGGATTTTAGCCTGCTTATTCCACATATCCTCGGCAACCGAACTCAGTAATTCGGAGGGTGTTTGGATGGGTTCAATCTGCTTATTACCAATCTGAACGACATTTTTCTTGCGACCTGCTCCACTTGCTCGAGTAGACATAAGGCCTCCAATCGATAGATGCAACTTTAGAATTGATCACAATTGATAGGATAAAGCTAGCAGAAAATTTGATCCTTATTTCGTATGCGTAAAAATACGAGCGGGCGGGCAGTCCGAAGGGGATGAAGCCAGAGACTTTTCATCCCTCCTCTAATAACAATTTTTTAACTGAAAAAATCAAGTCTTAATCCTGACCTGAATGATGGTTTTTTCCATACCCCGCCTTCTCTAAATACTTCCGATGCAGGGCTGAAACTTTATTCAAATTCAAATTAGCAAGAAATCCTTCAACACTTTTATTACGTTCGGCATTATAAAGTTTCGAAATTTCCAACGCCGTAGATCTATTTATGCCATATGACATTATTTCTAGAACTACTGGGTTATAACTCCCCATTTCAAGCATTGACGGAAGGTTTAAAATGTATGCGTATTTTTCTTTTTCTTCATCGTCGAGAAAGTATGACAATACATTTGACCAAATTGTTAAATATTTAACTAAAATGAAGTTTAAATTAGTAGTTATATGTGCCGTCACAAAATTTGCAACTGAGTCAACCGTACTGTCACTAACACCTTTACCTTTTTTTTCAATTTGTCTATTGAGTACATCATCGATAAAGAATCGGTATGGTTTTCCTTGCATCCATTTATTAGAGTCAGATGCAAGTCGACTAACTGAAACAAAATACTTTAATTTTTTAAATTTCCCTTCATCTTTGCCATTAACTTCATCCTCAATCCCAAAGATCCTATCCAACCTTATTATTACACTTTTATATTGGTTGTAATAATTCATCTCTGAGAATTCAGCGTACTCACTTTTCAAACCATCTTTATTCACTGGATATTTATTTATCAACCATTTATTAACTCCATCCTTAGCCATCACCTCATATAACTCATTCTGTTCGAGAGGGTCAACAAATTGATTCATGCTCAATAAGCTTGATGGTATAGTGAGTTTGCTTTTACTTCTTTCAAGCACGCTCTTTATTTCACTTGATTCCATTTTGCTAAGCGATGAGTTTTCAATTATTTTTGAAAAATGCTTCATATCAACAAAATATTGACTTCTTAGATAAGAAACCAAATTAACAACATCTATATTGACGCCAGAAGAAATTAAACCCTTCCTGCTAACATTAATCTTTCCAATCACTTCCAACTTAGACTCATCTAGTTTTTTTAGAACTGAAGATTTTATTTCTTTTTTCTCAACATTTAATATCTTATCTTCCCCCCACTCCTCACCGGCTATGTCTATACAAAAAATTTCGCCATAAAGTGAGGTGCTTATTCTGCCAGCTCGACCTATTAAATTTAAAAATTCAAATTGAGACATTTCATAATCACCTATTTTCGGTGATAATATTATTATTCTGTCAGCTGGTAAGTTCACACCTTGTAAAAGGGTTGACGTACATACTATATTTCTAATAACACCTTCACTGTATAAGTCTTCAATCTCCATCCTTGCGATGTCAAGCAGTCCACCATGATGAAAAGCCACTCCTTTTGAAAGCATCCTTTTTAAGGAATAAGATGGATGAATCTCTTTCGACAAAAAATCAGATAAATTCTCGACCCTTTCATCCCCAATAATTTCCGAGGCACCCTCCTCCTCAGAAATTTTTAAAGCCCATCGTTCAGCATTATTTTTTCTTGGTGCATAGACTATATTCTGCTCATCTTGACTAAAAAGCGATACTATATACGATAGTGCACTTCCTTTTGAACTAGTTAGCTTTGAGTATAAAACTTTTCCAATATCAAACTCACTGGATATGTTGTTTCCTGTTGGACTCATTATTTTAAAATCTACAAGCTTACTTCTTGGCTTTATCGTTATAGAGGCTTTTAATTGCAAGACAGGAGTTGAAGAGGTTTTATGCTCAATAATCTTTATATCTGTTATCTTTTCAAGCGAATCTTTTATATTCTCTATGTAAGGCCCTGCCATTACAAACTGAGTAGATTTCCATTTCTCAGTCATTCTATATAAGATGTTTTCATATATGTTCCCTCTATTACCAAACTCAATATTCTGAACCTCATCAAAGAATACAAACTTAGGCACCAAAGAGTTCCCCTCCATTAATAACTTAAGGCAACGCTCCGGGGTTAAAACATAGATTACTTTATCATGAATATCGCTCACATCTCTGAAAGTGGTCATAACCGTAGCTGTATTAATAAGTGATCTCGATAACTCATTACTCACTTGGTTTATTAAAGCTTTGGATGGTACAATATAAACAAACTCACCCTCAGAGAAAGATATTATTTTTTCAAGTATGAACCTTTTTATAACGAAGGACTTTCCAGATGAAGTCGGTGCTGAGATCGCTACATTATTATTGGCCTCTAAGTCAGACCATAATCTTTTCTGAAATTCAGTGAAAAATAATATAGTTCCATCTGTAAAGGTTTTCTCTAATCCTATGCGTCTCTGCACCACTTCGAGATTCAACAAAGACCCAAAGTCACCACCATATTTACCATCTTTGATTATTCCTGGAAGATGTTGAGATGAAACTATATTTCCAGCTCTAGATTGCAATATGTAACAAGTTCGCTTGTAAACTTCATTATCCTCATCGTATAAGTGAAGTAAACTACCATATGCACTAGCTATATTTTTTTGCTCATCATCACCCAACGCCGCAATTGATGCCAACCAAGTAGCTTTCTTTACTTTATCTTCAGTCAAACAATCGGAAATATACTCCTCCCCTCTATTTTTTTTGAATAATGAAAAGAGAAGCTCATCGAAAACATTAATAAAGTCTTCATGTGAGGTAACTTGCTGGCGTTCATCCATGTCAGGCTCTCATAAAAATAATTTGGAATATTGATTTTTTTCGCTATCAGCATTCATAACGCTAAACATCTTTTTTTGGAGCTGCTCTTTTCTTAACGTTTGGCGGCGTTTTGTTTGCCTTGGCTTTAGGTGGCTCTTTATAATCAATCCCATGAATTGACTTAAATAAAGCCTTTTTAAAATTTGAGACGCTTTTCATCGGCAGTAAAAAGAAGTCTAAAAAATAGCCTCTCATTTCAGGATACTTTTCGTATTTACTTTTAATAACCGCACAAATTTCATCTCTTTTAATTTTTAGCCAATCACCATATAATTCTTCAGCATCTTTTTTATTATGTGCTAATGACTCAATCTCCGAAAGATATTCATCTTCAAAGACAATGAGTACAGGATGGTTTTTTAGGCATTCTTTATAAATTTCACTTCCCGGAGTGAAAGCTTCATACATTAAATCCAACAACTCAAGATCATATACTTTTGCAATATTGGATCTGGCAATAAACATTTCATGTCTAAGCGCAGAGCCTGAGTAGCTGCTATTGAATCGATTGATAGAATCAAACGCACTTTCTAGTGCCCCAGAAAAACTCTGATGAATCTTTGATTCTCCAATAAGGATAGAAAGACTTTCATTGTAGCGGCCAAAAAATATCCCATCACCACCCTTCACCTGATCGTTCACATTGGTTAATGACGTTATTTTATGAGTTATCATCGGCGTTTTAAGAACGCTTTCTGAAAGAGCATATAGCATAAGTTCCCCATACTTACCGTCAATTATAGGATTGGTGTCGCCAAAAAACTCAGCTGCTTTTCTGAAGGGTTTGATACCTTTTTCTTGCATTTCTTTTAACTGATTTGAGTCAAAAACATATCCTTCGATAGAATCAGCTATTCTCTCGGCAAGATCATTTATTTCTTGTTGCAAACCCGAAAATGGGACTGAGTAAAATCTAGCTGCTATTTTATTCTCTCTATTTTCAGGGTGAATTGTTAAACATGTTTCAATCCAAGAGTGATCAGCCTCGATCAAGCTCCCCCAGTCAACCCCCAAAAGCTTAGAAACACCATCCATAGGATAACTCGCAATTAAGTAAATTATCTAATACTTACTCAATTCAAGAAATACTACAACTGTTTATAAAATAATGTTTTTTCATACAGTGCATTAGAATGGTTTTTATTACAAAGTCATTGTTTGAAGCCCGGTATAGGGCTTCATGCTCATAACCAGCACATAAGATAACGATAAAATTTAAAGGCGGCTGCTTCAGACTAGTAAATCTACTAATGTTAAATCTGTTATTGATAACAAGAATACCTACCATCACCACTTTTAAATATTGATACTTTTACAAACTTGCTCACCAATCTTTCCAAATAATTGCCTTTGAGCTGTATGAAAAGGTCTCAGGGAATTACCAATTGGCGCTAATTCAAGCTCAGCAATTTGTCTAATTACAATAGGGTCACTTTCATCTATTAGCTTAGAAAGTGCGGAAATCCAAACTTTCCGCCAGTGAACTAGCACCGGAGCATTTAGATTCAACAGATAAATTGTAAGCCTAGCCTTAGCTTTTTCTCTCCTGTTACATAGAGACTCTTTAGGAACTACTTTACCGGTCGATTCATAGTGGAAAAAATCTTGAGAGTTAGTCATTAATGGCGAAATAAAAGAATTTTTTTTATATCTACGCAACTTTGCATGCCCGCCGAATACATCTTCCTTACTAAGAGTAGCAAGGCTCGAACTAGAAATTGCAGAGACTGCAAGATTTTCATGCTCGAATGTTTTTTTAGGTTTTAAACTTTTTGGTTCAATATGTTCCAAGTGATAGCCGTAATCGTCACTTACAACAATGCCTTCAGACCCCATAATCGGAAAGTGATTATTTAAACAAATCTCGCTGTAACAGCACAAAAAAAACTGTTCGTTCAAGCAATTCCTTATTGTGGCTGGCTTATATTTAAATCTACTCCATTCCCTTGTCGCATCATTAGCCGTGATAGGTTTATTTTTGTTTTTTTGAGACAAAAAATAATCTGAATCACCTTTAGTGATATGCCTCATTCTAATTTATCTCTTCTACGTTTCACTATCGATAAGCTAATTAGTTCTTCATGGTTTTCACCTAGGGCATCTACTAACTTATCGTTCAATTTTTTTGCTTCGTCAGACCGAAAATCTCCTTGCTCTATTATTTTCCGATACCTATCAAGCATTTTTTTCTCGGGAAAATCAGGAGTAGGATCAACAGACATTATTGTACTGAGAACTGTAGATGAAGAACGAGCATAACTTTCGGACATTGGAATGGCGACTATATCTTGGCCTTCGATGTTAATACTCAACTTTCGAATTTTATGCTTGCTTATAGTCGATAAAACTTGAGGGCTATGTGTGGTAATAACAAACTGGATATTGGGGAACGTTGATATTAGGTTGCTAATAATATTACGTTGCCATTCTGGATGTAAATGAAGCTCCACTTCATCTATTAATACAATGCCCTGCCCGTGCAATGGATTATTTAATTCAGGATTAAGATAAATCAACCTTCTTGCAAGATCAGCAATTAAGGATAAATATACCAACTGACCTTTAGATGCTTGGAAAACATTAATATCAGTGCCGTCATTAATTATTCTTACTTCTACCCTTCCTGAAGATCGATCTACATAAACATCTGAAATACTTGGAACAGTATTTGTTATTGCGTTTTTTATATGTTGTTTTATTTTACTAACATGCAACTCTCTTCTATTTGACAGCATTTCTTGCTTAACTGTTAACTGTTCTCTTCTCTTACTTAATTCATTTTCAAAAAATTCAGAATGGTCAGAAACCAATTCGAATGCCTTAATTTCCGCTTCGAGTAGTTTAATTTCACTATGTATAATGTTATTATTTTCTAAGTTATCTAAAAATATAAACCACTTTAAAAAATCTTCTACATTAGATGTTCCATCTAAGGCGTTTTTTTCTAATGCGTCAAACCTAGAATTTTTAGCGGATGGTTCTAACTTTTCCAACTCAAAAGTTAAGTTCGATTTCAATAAGCTTCGTTCGACTGAGTAAAAGGCGAATAAAGGTATACTTATCTCCTTATTAAAATATTTTATATTCCTGTGACTTATCACTCTAAATAAATTAGAAAGTCTGCTGTAGCTATCAAGGTCACTTGTTTTTGAATTCTCAATACCTTTTGCTGGTCGAACTAAAGAACCATTGTATTTCGTGCTTTCCCCAAGACTTAATGACGTTATCACTTCAGCATTATCATCACATCCCACTTTAACATCTGTATTATCTAATGGGCGACCATTTCTACCTTTGGCAATGATACGAGAATTTATATATGAAAAGGTTCTTGCTAATGCATCTAATATCGTGGTTTTTCCTGCACCATTATCCCCAATAAAAACTGTAACATCACTCTCGAATGATACATTTATCTCCTTGAATTTCCTGAAGTTTATAAGCTTAAGTTTATCAATTTTTATTTTATTCCTTGGAGCCTCATGCCCTTCTTTTGACAAAAATGTTAATTCATCTGTGCAATATTTAAAGTACTCCTGAGCACTACTTAAGTCTAAATTAACTCCATTATGATCTTCAAAATGCTCTATGAGTTCAAACATAGATGAAATGTTGTTTTTTCTTGCATTGTTCTGCAATGCTCTTATTTTTTGCCTTTGGTTAGCATTATCATGAAGATTTTTCACTTATTCACCTCGATAATTTCATCTATTAATATGGAAGAGTATTTCTTCCTTAATGAATTTATAAAATCAGGTTCTATATGAGAAGCAAATGATATCATTCCTTTTAGATGAGATATAGCCTCTGAATCTAATAGGTTATATCTATACTGATTGATGAGGTGTTTGATATATCTTTTCTTATCCCTTCCTATTGAAAGCTTCTCATCATTAGTAATTGTAACTCCCGTCACATGGCGATTATGAGCTTTAGATGAGAAAAATGTTTTTTGATTGTTTATTGAAATTCTTCCATTAAACTTTTCTCTTAAAACTGTTACCACGAATTCAGGTATATTTGACAAAAGATTATTAATATTACATGAAAAAGTAAGGTCATCTGCATAACGGGTATAGTTCACATCAATTTTTTGGCAATATTCACTTACAGCAACATCAAAAAAATACATGCAAAAATTAGAAATCATTGGTGAACTTGGAGCGCCCACACTTAACATTAGACTTCCACCATTGTCCCAAAACAATATATTTTCTACTAATCTATTCTCTAGTGTTTGAAGAGGTTCCCAGTGTTCTCTCCATACCCCCCAAAAAACATCAGGAGTAAGTGAGTTAAAAAAATTAGCCAGATCCATTTTTAATAAAAAAGAATTTAATCTATGTGATTCGGCATTATCTTTAATGCTGTAATCTTTTCTATAAGCCATAGAACTCGAATGAAATGGGAATATTTTGTACTTCAAGTAACATCTTTGGAGTTCTTTTACAGCTTTTGTCGGTTGGGCTATTGTACGACGACCATGCGTACGTTTGGGAATGGTATAAACTCGATATTTGTATGGCGCATTGAGGATAAGTTGGAGCACATCTGGCTCTGGGCATTTGAGCTGTTGTGCTAGTACAGATACGATATTCATTAACAAACCCCTTAAAAGCCTGCTACACCGCAATCCACGTAGCGGTGTAGCAGGGCTAGACATACTCTTTACTAAAGGGTGCGATGTGTTCGCATCCTAAACGAGCGAGGCGAGTTTGGGATGCGAATGCATCGCAAATTTAACTCGTTCAATAAGTTAGTGTCTGGCTAATCACCCGACAAGTTTTAACCCGTTTACGCTAAAGAGCGCTTATAAGTATAAACAATCGCGCCTTGCAAAACAAAATTGCTTTCAATCGTTGACCATGAGCATTTGGGCCTTACTGCAATTTTAGCCTGAAATTCCTTTTCCTTATTAAAACAACAAATTACTACACCTTTTCGCTCTGTGTACAGGGAGAATCAGCTCGTTAGCTTACCTAACACCATCCATTTAGATGGATGCTTTATGAAGCAAAATCTAATAACTCTAGCCAAAAGCTGAGGTGATGATTTGACTAAATTTCCCACAAAAAATGCTAATTTTTCTTGAGGCGTACAGTTATTGTCAGAACTCGAACTCCAAGGGGCCGCATTCGCGTCCTGAAGGTCAACGTCCAAACCAACAGCCTGCTTTGGCACCAGCTTCCACTGACTTACACGAGTTAGGATGTGGGAATCACCACCAGCGGTTAAAGTCTGCAACCCCTTTAGACGCACAACCTCTTCACGATATTCATTCAGGCAATCATCAGGTTGATACCAAGGCCGCACCACCAGCCCATCACGATGCACAAACGGGCCACCTTGCGCTTTGATGTAGCCCGCCCAATCGCCAGCATCAGCCGCATCATGTGCCTTAGCAAATTCCGGGCTGATGCGTTGAGCGGCGGCGCTATCAGCCATGCGCCGTAGCTCACGATAAACAGTAACCGGCGCACCACCGATAAACTGGAACTGCCGTATGTGCCAAAGCGATGCCCATGCCGAAACCGCTGATGCTGTATCCTTCAACGGTTTCCCGCTTTCATCATCCAGCTCTTCATCAAGCGCATAGCCATCAATGTTTTTGGCGATATATTTAGCGATGTATCCCGTTGCACTTCCTTTACTGGGATCGATGTTCTCAGCATGAAAGCGAGCCTTGCGAGCTTTGTCCGTTACTAACTCCTCGGCATGCTCCTGATATGCGTATTCACGCATTATCGTGCGTAAGCGTTCTACATCAGTAGGCAGCATGAACAGCAGCAAGTGCCAATGCGGCGTTGCATCGTGATGAGGTTCAACAACGCGAATGCCGAAAACACGGATTTTTTCGCGCTGTAGTTTGGCGCGAATCTTCTGCCAAAGCTTGCAGAGATAAAGCTGAGTTTCAGTGGGGCTAGCCCCGCTCCATTTGGGATTAAAATGCCCGGTATTGATGGTAGCGTGGTAACAAGATGGAGCCGTTAGTGTGCAGAACAGGCCAACATAGCCCATCTCATTACTGATATTTTCAAAGCCACGGATTCGCGTCATCAGTTCGCAACGACGAAGGGCTGGATTGGCAACACTGCTTTCGTAAGCATCAATAAGATTGATGCGGTTGCCCTCCTCATCTTCTAGCTCCATGCGTTCAAGGTAATCACGCTCGCGCCGTTTTTTTTCATGCCAATCAGACACTGCCATGCTGCTGGCGTAGGCATTGTGTTTTTTGCTAACGGTGCCAAGTGCGATTTGCAGATGCTCTTGCCAGGATCCCGCGATGTGGCGTAAACGCCCTTTCCACCATTTAGGTGAGAGCATCTGTAGGATTGCGGATTCGACTTCACTAAGTTCGAAGCGTTTTTGAGTGACCAGATCCCACTTGCACGGGGCCTGTTTTAACTCCAGTGTGATAGCCGCCACAGCCATGTAGTTCTGATATAACCGTTCATATTCCGAGCTAGCTAAGTGATCGCTTAGTCCCATCACCTCATTCAAATAACATGCGATGTTATTAGCAAGCCGTTCAATGTCCGCACGGCTCATCTCATGGAGACGATTAAAACGACGCTTCAGATCCACCAATCGCCCCAGCAAACGTGCAGCAGCTGTTGCACTCTCAGCGGTAAATGAAAACTGCATGCAAAATGCTTCGCTGACGTCATCCAAGCGATAACGCGCGTTCGCGCTTTCAATTCGCGGCAACAGACTTTTTTTGACGTCATCGATCAAGTAAGCAACAGCACTGGTAATACCTTTCGCGCTTTCTCGCGCAGAAAGGCGGCGTTCGATCTCAGTGCGGACGAATTTTGGAAGCTTGCCAAGAACGTCACGCTTCTGAGCTGCGAACGTATTTCGTGTCAGAGCATCTAGAACGAATTGATGGTTACGGCGATAGATCTCAACGTTAGATGAGAAATCATCTGTCTCCTTTTCCTTTGGGTGCGATTCAAATGTTGTAGTGGATAATGTAATAAATACTGGGTGAAGTAAGAAATAACATTTGCTCTGATAACCGTTTCTGCAAGTGCCCTACACCATTAATGAACTGCGCCCTAAACCTATCAGCCGTCCAGGCTAAATCGTTAACGTGTCCTTTAAGCCATTCCTACCTTTAAGGACTAACTTCAAATCATGAGTTTCGAATTCCATTCAGCAACTGCGTAACGAGCAGCGTGCAAACCAAATAGATACTGAGTGATTTGTCAGTATAAAAAAGTCGTCTAACAGCTTAATTAGCGTTACGTGGATGAGAGCTAAACACCTTATGCGCTGTTCAAAACCGGGCTGGAAATTCGGTGTGAAGGTGTAACCGTTTGCAGAAAACCGTGAAAAAACCGGCGACGAAGCGCCTCAGTAGAATCCTTTCATCGGACTGTTTCCATCACGAATCCGCATGCTATCTTGTTCGTTTGCTTTATTTAGTGGACACAGATTGATGACTAAATTGCGGGTAGGCATTGTGTTTGGCGGGAAGTCAGCTGAGCATGAAGTATCGTTACAGTCGGCAAAAAATATCCTCGACGCCATTGATAAAACGCGTTTCGACGTAGTGATGCTGGGCATTGATAAACAGGGACGCTGGCATCTTAACGATGCGTCGAACTTTCTGTTAAATGCTGAGAACCCAGCAAGCATTGCACTGAATCGTTCAACAGATAACGTCGCGCTGATTCCAGGTCAAACTCAGCAGCAGCTGATCATCAGCCACAACTCACATCCGCTGTCTCAGGTTGATGTCATTTTCCCTATCGTACACGGCACGTTAGGGGAAGATGGTTCTTTGCAGGGCTTACTGCGTATGGCGTCGTTGCCTTTTGTTGGCTCTGATGTGTTAGGTTCCGCGGTCAGCATGGATAAAGATTTCACCAAGCGCCTGTTGCGGGATGCGGGGTTGCAGGTAGCACCCTGGATTAGCGTCACACAGGCGCAACGCGCGCAGTTGGATGTAAAAGCCGTGATTGCCCAACTTGGGTTGCCGCTCTTTATTAAACCGGCCAATCAGGGATCGTCTGTCGGTGTCAGCAAAGTAAACCGCGCCGAAGAATTCGATGTAGCTTTGGAACTCGCCTTCTCTTTTGACAGAAAAGTTCTTATTGAACAAGGGATTAAAGGCCGCGAAATTGAATGTGCCGTATTGGGTAATGACCATCCACAAGCCAGCCCTTGCGGCGAAGTTGTGGTTCATGATGCGTTTTATTCTTACGACACCAAATATATCAGCGAGAGCGGTGCACAAACTGTTGTGCCAGCGGTAATCTCGCCTGAAATCAGCGATGCCATTCGTGACGTCGCGATCAGCGCTTTTAGCGCATTGGAATGCTGTGGCATGGCGCGCGTAGATGTTTTCTTAACAGAGAATAGCGAAATAATCGTTAATGAAGTCAATACATTGCCAGGCTTTACTAACATCAGCATGTATCCAAAATTGTGGCAAGCTGCGGGCGTTAGCTATCAAGATTTGATCACCCGGCTGATTGAGTTGGCGCTAGAGCGCCATCAACAAGCCAGCCAGTTGAAAAACAGCGTAAGCTAAAAGCCCCTTCAGGCAACGTTGCTGGTGAATTCGTGTTTAGCGTTCACCGGTGACGTCTGATTACGGCCATTACGTTTTGATATATAAAGATTTTTATCTGCCGATGAGATTAAACGATTGGCGAGGCTTTGCCATTCACGCTCTTCGGCAGGTCTGTCTAATGCCAGTCCAAGGCTAACGGTGACGGTGACAGTATTCCCATGTAACCAGAACTTCTCTTTCACCATCGTTTGGCGAATCGCCTCGGCTAATTTGTAGAGCTGATGTTGGTTTTGATCAAAGAGCACAACGACAAACTCTTCGCCACCAAAGCGACAAATGTGACCTTCATTACCGACTACGCGCTGCATACGCCGAGCGATCTCTTCTAATACTTTATCGCCTGCATCGTGGCCAAAATTGTCGTTAATTGCTTTGAAATAATCGACATCTAACAAGATCACGCCCATATTGCGATCCGCGCTAAATTTCTCTTGTTTCAAACTTTCATACAGACCCGAGCGGGAGAGAAGTTGAGTCAGGAAATCATAATCGGCCCGTAACGCTAAACGCTGGTTGAGTTGGCGGATAGCATCCATGCTCACCGCAACGATTAATGGGCTGAGCGCGACGGTGGCGACCCCTAAACGTGCCGAGGTGAGATGACTTAGTGGCAACAAATTTTCGTTGCCCTCAATGTTCATTACGCCATGTGAAACCAATATGATTTCAGCGATGCCCGTGATTAAAATCACCAGACTCGTCATCGGAACGGGCAAGGCAATTGCGCACCATATCAATGCGGGAACCGGAAACGTCAGGCTACCTGCCCCACCCATCATTGCGCCCAGGCCTAATGATAAAACCACAGCAATTACGGGCGAAATTTTGTTGATCTGTAAAAGATGGCGAAACGACGTAGATTGCCAGTGACGAATCAACAAACAAGGCAGCAACATCGCGCCAGTAGAAAATTGCTCACTAAACCAATCCCCCCACGCGGTAGCCAGTTGCATATTAAATTTCCCTTCTTGCGCCAGTGCGCCCCAGGTTGCGCAGGCAAAAGCAGCCAGCAAACAGGCGGGAAAAATACGCAGCGCGTGGGTAATGCGTTCGCTGCCGGATTGATCCTGAAAATGTTTTATCAGCATCGAAACCGCAACCAGAACAAACAGAATATTGGCAACATTGAGCGTAAAAGCAGGAAGTGCCCAGCCAGAAAAAACGGTGTCGTTAAAAACCATGGCGGAGAAACAGGCGAGGTAATAACGCGCCTGATGCAAAAAAGGATTGCGTACCATCAGCCCGGCAATCAGGGCGTTTACGGGCCAAAAAAGTGACAGTTCTTCTGGGATCCGCAAATGACTGCCGATAAAACAAAACAGCAGTGTGATGAGAAATAGCGAAAGGGCATTTTTTTTAAAATTGTGCTCTTCAAACAGCTTAACGCGCATACGTCTGGACCTTGTACCAGGAACACTTGCTGTACACGCCAATATAGAGGTGATTGGCGTCAGAATAATTAAACGCTATTCGCCACCGAAGTTATCCTTTGAAAAGCGCAACTTCATGACCTTACTTCGAAAAAAAGCAGAATTCGATGCAGGTTAAGCCTAACGGCAGCAAGAAACGGCGCCAATTATGCGCCTTAAATAAAAAAATCGGCTATCCGAGATATCCGATTTTTTCTTATGTAATGCCTTTTTCAGCGGCAGTTTATGACTATTTTACTGCTACCGGCCACTGACTAAGTCGAATGCCTCGTTTATCCGCATTATCACCAAAATCCTTCAGCACTGCTTTGACATCCGGATCGATGTATTCAGCGTTATCGTTGTCGACAATAAGCACACTGTTCTCTGGTATCTCATCCAGCAACCCTTGCAGCTTAGGGTTGTGCATAAAAGTCAGGTTTTGCTGAAAGCGTAAAACGTAGTGATCGTCATAACGTGTAAGTTGCAGTGCATTATGATGACTTTTATAGATGCTGCACAAAATTTGCGTGGCGATACCGATGCCAATTCCTACCAGCATTCCCAGCGTAATGATGCCGACAATGGTTGCCAGGAATGGCACATATTGTTGCGGCCCCATGCGGAATTGTTCAATAAAGAGACGGGGTGTAGCCAGCTTATAGCCGGTATAGAGCAGTACCGCAGCCAGGCTCGCCAATGGAATCGCATTCAGCATTTCACTGAACCACAAGCCGCAAATCAGCAGCAAAGCGCCATGAATAAAGATCGACAGCTTAGTTTGTGCACCAGCACTCACATTGACCGAGCTACGCACGATCACGGCGGTGATTGGCATTGCACCTAAAAAGCCGGCTGTCAGATTACCAATACCTTGAGCAAACATCTCTTTATTCGGCGAAGGCGCAGGGCTTTGCGAACGCAACTTTTTCAACGCTTCCTGACTGAGTAATGTTTCAAGACTCGCGACCAGCGCTAAAGTCACCGCCACAATCCATACCTGTGGATTTTGCCAGGCCATCCAGTCCGGCGTTTCGAGTTGACTCATTAACGCAGATACACTGTCGAAAGCGGGTAATGAGATACGCGGTAAAGCGCCAGCAAGGTCGGGAAAAAAACGTCCACCGAACACAGTTGCCAGACAACCAAACAACACTGCGATCAGCGGTCCGGGAATCCATGCCAGCGCTTTAACGCTTTTCACCACCGATGTCGTCCAGAACCAGAGAATAACCAAGCCAATGGCGGCTACTGCCATCGCAGGTAGCGAGAATGTCATCTCGCCATTGACCACGGAAATGAGCTCAGCATCGCTTGAGGCGCCAAGTGCTACCGGAATTTGCTGCATGATAAGCAAAATACCGATGGCGGCGAGCATGCCTTTAATTACGCTGCCTGGCACCAAAGAAATAAAGCGCCCGGCTCGCAGCAATCCTAGCAGGCACTGCATCGCGCCTGCGATGATCAATGCGGTGAGAAATGCAGAGAAACTGCCCAGCGAGGCCATCGACGCCACCACGATAGTGACAAGTCCCGCCGCAGGTCCACTTACGGCAAAGCGCGATGGACTCAGTGAGGTTACCAGCAAACCGCCAATAACGCCGGTCAGTAAGCCGGCAAAAGGGGGTAATCCACTGGCCTGCGCAATGCCAAGACAGAGCGGCAATGCGACCAGAAAAACCACTAAACCGGCGGGTATATCCTGGCGCAAGGTATCAAGGTTCATGGTAAAGGCTCCTCTGCTGATTGCTGAATCAACTCTTTCAAATGGCCTGATTGCAGATCGTAAACGCAACCAAACACAGCCAGTTCCTGGCCCGACTGCCAGGCTTTACGTACCGGTTCTACTGCCACCAGATGGGAGAATTGGGCGATAACATTGGCTTCAACTAAACGATTGAGCTTATCCATTTCATTTTCATTTGAAGCGCTAAGCACGGTTAGCCCATGTTTTAAATCATTACGTAACGTTGCAATACGTCTGGCTAACGCAGAGTTCTCGTCTGCCAATGGGCTTTCGGGCAAATTCAACGCAGCCTGAACCCCGCCACAACCATAATGTCCGCTCAATACGATGCGCTTTACGCCAAGATAGAAAATGGCGTATTGCAAGACGCTCAGCAGGTTGTCATCGTTGGCAACCACCATATTGGCAATATTGCGATGAACAAAAAGCTCACCTGGATGCGACCCGGTTAATACTTCCGCCGGTACGCGACTGTCCGAACATCCTATCCATAATGAATGCGGTTTTTGCTGATGAAGATATTTTTCGAAGTAATTTGGATTGCGCTGGCGGCGCTGTAATGCCCAACTGCGATTTTTCGCTAATAAGGGTTTAAGTGTCGTCACATTCATCTTCTCTTCACGGCCGGGAATATCGGTTCCAGGTAAAACACGGAGTAAATCAGCTCACCTAATAATGTTGAGCCGTATAGAAATAAGCACTGCATCACAGAAAAAGGTTATAGACGCTAATGATTCAGATTGCACCATCAATGATTCAAGTAATTAAAATACAATTCCAAATGTAAATAATAATTCAATTAATGTCAGTGGCAGGTAAAAATCATTAAGCACTAAACAGGAAGAAAGCAAAAAGAAATAAATAAAAAAAACTTTAAATTCAATATATTAAAATGATAAAGATCACAAAAGCATTTTTACTATTGACGTAAAAATACACGCACTAAATATACAGCTATTCATTGCGGGCAATAATGCTGCATTTGTATTAGGAATACTCTTAATTATAAAAACTTATCATTAGCGAGATGCACTGGGTAAAAACCGGTTTACCAAAATTTTATGCTTGAAGTGCGTTTAATTTAAAGCGAGAGATAGGTATTTTAATTCGCAGGGATATAGTGACGCAGAAAAGTAAATCAGATCCATTTTTAAGAAGAGCCTGAAGAGCTCAGGCTCTTTTTCTTGACGAATTATTTACCGTTCCAACTTTCTAGTCGTGATGCGCGTGTCGAAAGCTGCTGCTCAGGCGTTAACTTATTGTAGTTTTCAGCCATTCCGCTTTCCCAGTCACCGTAAAGCGGATTGGGCAATACAATAAACTGCGTACCAAAATGTTGATGATTAAGATTCACAAATTCACGGCGTTGTTGATTACCTTGATGCCAGGTTGCACCGCCAAAATCATTCAGGTTATCGCCAATATAAAGTGCCACGTTGTAGCCTTCATTTTTAATGGCATCAAAGCGCGCCTGCTTATTAGATGTTTCGGTATTCAAACGCACGGTTTTCTCGCTCACGCCCGTAAAGCCCAATTGCTGCATGTTGGCCACGGTCGCAGCGTAATCCCGTTGATCGCGGTTAGAGACATAAAACATTGTGCCGCCGTGGCTGTTAACGTAACGCGCAAACTCAACCGCGCCAGGGACTGCTTTAGCCTGCTTTGCCTGCGTCCATGCTGACCAGGTTTTTGCTGTAAAAGGTTGATCCCCTTTCGCCTGCCAGGCGCTATAAGCGCTGTTATCCAACATGGTTTCATCTAAATCGACAATCACTGCTTTAGGTTTACCCGTCAGAGAAGGCGCATGATCAAATGCCAGTCGTGCGCTGTTAAACGCTTGCCAGGTCAACGCTTCATATTCACCCGATTGCTGGAACCAGTTAACTGCTGATACTGTTTGTTGGTTAAGCTGCTGTTGTGCCTGGCGTTGAGCGGGTTGCGCGCAGCCGGTTAGCAGCAGCGCCGTTATGCTGGTAACAGCGAAAATCGCTGATGTTTTCATCGTTTCATCCTTAAGGTGTGAAAGGTCAGTTTGCGTAAAGCTTCAAAAATGTAGCAGTTAACGTAAGCTGTGGGCAGCAGAACACGCGCCGTTATGACAGGAGATTCTTATGTCCGTGAACCCACGCTCACCGTTGCTTAATTCACTCGGTTGGGTCGATTACGCTTTTCAACCTGCAGGAATGCCACCACCCGCCGATGCGGCTTACGGGCATCAGCGTCACAGTGCGAACGTGGTTTTAGCGAGTCAAAACTTCCCCCCAAAGCGTTGTGAATCCGATGGTGTAATTGCCACTGATGAAAGGCCGGTAGCGGTGTATACCGCAGACTGCTTACCGGTGTTAATTGCAGATGCTAAACAGCAAAACGTCGCTGCGGTACATGCAGGTTTGAAAGGTACGCTCAAGGGCGTGCTTTATCGCACAGTAGAAAAGCTCTGTGCATTGGGTGCGACGCCACAAAGTCTTTACGTTGCTATCGGACCCGCTATCGCGCCCTGTTGCTATGAATTGGGGGAAAGCATGCTGGCAGAAATCGAACGAACAGAGGGCGTGCCGCAGCACATAAAGTGGCATCAATCACAGCCGAAAAATTCTCATGCTCAACGCAAACAAGCCAATCCTCAACAAAACGGAATTTGGTTTGATCTTCCTGAGTTAGCGAAGCAGATGTTGATTCAGGCGGGCATTCCGGACAGGCAAATCGAGAACGTTAACATTTGCACTTACTGTATGGCAGAAGCAGGTTCAAGTTATCGCTATAACACGCATTTTAACAGTGATTATCAATCACGCTTCTCGTGGATTCGACGGAAATAAAAAGGGCTTACAGAGCCAAGGCACTGTCAATAAATTGGCAAATCTGTTACCCATATTTTAACGAGGCTACTGCTTTATGTGCAGCGATTCGCCTGTTGCCTCTCGCTGCCGTTAGAGTTAATTGCCAGACATGAGGTCATGGCTATATTTAAATAATTCTGAGTCTGAACGTAATCCCAATTTTTTGAGTGCCGACTGCTTTTGGCCACTGACAGTTTTGCGACTCCGTTTAAATTTTACCGCGATTTGTGAAACACTTAACCCATCTAAAAAACAGCGGACAACTTCAACTTCACGCGGGCTCAGAAGTTTGACCTTCTCATACATATTGCCTTTGGTGCCCAGATCGAAATTTTCTTGCAGCGCTTTTTCATTCACTACATAGAGATGTTCAACTTCGTAAGCGACTTCCTGGGAAAGATACAAGCGCCCCTGAGCGACCTGCCGAATTGCATGAATAATTTCCTGCATTTTGTGACTCTTGCCTATAAAGCCTTTTACCCCAGCACTAAGCACCATTTTGACAATGGCAGGGCTCTCCATTGAAGATGAAATTAAAATGTTTTGATCCGGATAATGATTTCTTAATTGTTTCACTAACGCTAAACCGTCTAACTCGTTCTCACCAAGTAAGAAATCAAGTACCAGCACATCAACAGTGGATTGCTTAAGTTGATTGAAAATTTCGCCGCTGGATCCCCACGTTCCGATTAGTTCTATGTCTGCTTCTTGTTTCAGACACATCTCAAATACAGTGCGGACCATAGGATGGTCATCTAGTACAGCAACACGTACTGGCTTGTTGTGGGCGTTCATCATTAAATTCCTATTGTTACAGTGAAACCACTCACCCCTATTTGATAACCACACCAATTGAAGCGTAGAAACTTCTTAGACTAAAATTCTCCGGGAGGATTTCGGCCATTGGAATAAGGAAACAGACATCTTAAATAAAAATAAAAAAATAAAAGCAACTCAGCTTTCATTTCTTATTGGCGTCATTACGTACAAACACGCCAATGCAATAACCCAACAGCCTGCTACATCTTATTTACAAATAATAACCGCCCGTTAGGAAAATCTTTACTGATTGATTTATTTATAAAACCTAACAAACAGATGCTAAATTCGACGCATAACTGACGAAAGAAATTCTGACGCAGAAAACAGACAAGACCACACAAGACATTTCTTAAACATGCAATTTAAGCAGCAATTTTATTGCCACAGCCTATCAATTATAATTTTTAACGCAAGAAACGCCCATCCTATAACAGTAATTTGAGAATGGTCGCAAAAAAGCATAACAAATGAGAAAGCGCTCATAATTTCCTTAGAACTCCTTATAATCACGCCCCATTAGTTATTCAAATCTTTTAATAGCTTAATTTATTCTTTCATATAAAGAGAAACCGCTGTGTATAAGCAAGTTATTTTCTCGCTGCTGTTCGTTTTTGTTAGCGTAATGCTTACGGTGCTGGACACGCATGCTGCGTTACGTCCGCTGCAATTACAGCCCGGATACGACAATGCTCAACCGATACTGCACATGCCTATTTCTGTGCAGAGGGAAATTAAGGATAAAACGGTCAAAGTCGCTATCGCCGGGAAGCCACAACCGCCTCTTTATATGGATGCAGATAGCCGACGCTTTGAGGGCATTGCAGCAGAATATCTTTCACTGTTGCAAACCATGCTGGAAATTCATCTTGAGCTTTATCATTTTGACAGCCAGGAGGAAGCGTTACGCGCAGTTAAGAGCGGTGAAATGCAGCTGATGGCCCTGTATCAACCTCAGCAAACGCCAGAAGCATTACAGCTCATCGCCGGGCCGCCATGGCTGCTGGATTACAGTGTTATTGGCCAAATCACGGCAAACATGGACTCTGCCTCGAAAGATGTAGAGACGCTGGCCTGGACAGGTAGCGAAACATTAAATACTTCGTTGCTGCAGAAATTCACTGCCCTAAAATCTCAACATTATCCCAGCCAGTATGATGCCGTAGCAGCCGTAATTTACGACCAGGCTGACAAGGTATTGGGCAACGCAGCCACTTTAACCCATCTCAATCACTATTTTTTTTCCGATGCCTTAACGCTTTCACGCCATGAAAACTCGGTCCCGTTGAATGTCAGTTTTGGTATCAGCCCACATTTCCCCGAGTTGGCAGAAGCAGTGAATCAAGCAATGTCGATGATTCCCTTAGCCAATCGTATGCAAATTGCTAACCGCTGGCAGCTCAATTCACGCCATGTCATGCAGAGCAATCCGCTGGGATTAACACCGGAAGAGGAGACATGGCTGCAAATGCACCCCTCTATTTTGGCAACCATGACAACAGAATTAATGCCACTGATAAAACAGGAAAAAGATCAGCAGTCGCAAGGTATGGCACAAGACTTATTAAACATGCTCGCACACCAAGGAAATTTAACCTTTATCACTTCAGGGCCCACTGTTCATGATTCACGCCAGGCTCAACTGCCACGCGTTAATCCGTTAAAAATCATGGAGAAAACAGATAAAGATCCAACAATATTGACGCGTCCTTGGTTGGTTTCACATTGGGTTGTTGTCACGCGAAAGGCAATAAAAGAAAAGCAAAAGAGTGCATTATCAGGCCGTAATCGCGTTGCCGTTCTTAAAAACGAGACCACACAAGCGTGGTTAAATGAGCAATATCCTAGACTGCAGATTGTACCGATTGAAAAACCGCTTGAGGCACTTAATGATTTAAAAGCGCAGAAAATAGATGCCGTAATCTTGCCAAAAATCTTTGCGGATTATCATCTGCACAACCGTTTTTCCAACGTGCTAATTATCGAGAAAGCATTAGATGTTGAGGCTGCACGCTTCGTCATAAGCGTTGATAAAAAGCATCCTGAATTAGTGACAATTCTCGATAAAGCTTTACTGGCCACACCACCCCAAACGTTATTCAAGCTGCTGGCAGGATGGCGTCAGGCGGAAACGCCCTTATTAATCACCTCATGGCAAAATTATAAGCAAACCATTTTACTGGTAATCACTATTTCTGCCGGGTTAATGCTGCTCGTCATTCTGTGGAATTACCATTTACGTCAGGTCATTCAAAAGCGAACCCAAGCTGAAAATGCCCTGAAAAATCAGCTTAATTTTACTCACACGCTATTTAATGATTCGCCTGTTGCCATGTGTATTCGTGACAAGCAAATGCGGCTGGTTGACTGCAATAAAGCTTATCTCCGCTTTTTTAATGTCGATGAGAAAGATGTGCTAGGTAAAAAGCTTTCAGACATTGTTGATGGTCATAATGCGATGATCGACAGCATTGAACAAAGCTACCAGCAGACTTTACTCAGTGGCGAAGTGGTTATTCGCGATATTGAAGTGAACGTTGAGGAACACACTTACTCGCTCTATCACTGGACATTGCCGTTTCGCGATCGGCTTGAAGAGGTTGTGGGTGTTATTGGAGGTTGGGTTGACGTTAGTGAGCGCAATGTTTTACTTCGTGAACTGCAACTGGCAAAAGAAGAAGCTGAAAAAGCTAACCAGTCTAAAAGTGATTTTCTGGCCAGTATGAGTCATGAAATTCGCACCCCACTCCATGCCATTATCGGTCTGCTGGAAATGGAGAACCGCCAGCATCCTGAAAACCTATCAGAAAATGTAAAAGTTGCTTATGGATCCGCACGCGCGCTGCTGGCCTTGTTAGGCAACATTTTGGATCTTTCTAAAATCGAATCAGGGCTTCATCAGCCGACATTAGAAACCGTTTATTTGCCCGATGTGGTCAATAAAATCGCAGCGCTTTTTTACGCCAAGGCGAGCAACAAAAAATTACAGCTTCTGTGCGAGATCGATGTCAATACAGGCTGGATCAAAACCGATCCGCTTATTCTCAATCAAATTCTGTCCAATTTATTAAGTAATGCGATTAAGTTCACCGATCAAGGCGCGGTCAGCATCGTGCTAATACAGGGTATTGACGAAGAAGCCGGCTACGGTGAATTTGTCGTTGAAGTCAGTGACAGCGGCTGTGGGTTAACCGAAGAGCAGCGACAGGCGATTTTTGAGCCCTTTGTTCAGGTTGGATCGCGTCAGCAGCAGCAACTGGGAACCGGATTAGGCTTGAGTATTTGTCGCCATCTGGCCGACCTGCTGAACGGAGAGCTTCGCGTGGAGAGCGAACCAGGGGAAGGATCCGTTTTTTCTTTCGCCTTTCGCGCTTCGCATAGCCAGCCCTCAGAATTTGTTTTCCATCCTGTCGACGCGTCGCCTCATCCAGAACAGTTATCGATTTTGATCATTGACGATCATGCACCAAATCGTCTGTTGCTGGGTAAGCAACTGGAATACGCCGGTCATCAAGTCATGGTGACTGAAAGTGCCTCGCAGGCGTTAGCCGTGTGGAATGAAGATCCGCAGCGCTTTGACTTGATCATTACCGATTGCAATATGCCCGGCATGAATGGGTTCGAATTTGCCCGCGCCTTACGTAAAGAAGAAGCTGAACGCGGCTTAATGCCCGCTACGCTTTATGGATTAACTGCATCGGCTGAACGTCAAACCATCCAGCGCTGCCTTGACGCCGGTATGGATGATTGCTTATTCAAGCCGTTGGATTTGGGAGCGCTGCAAAATTATCTTACTCGGTGCACCCATAAACGTTCAGGTGAACCCGCGTCAAAACAGTTAATTTCACCACCGGTGAAAGCACCAGGAGAGGCAAACTACACACCCCTTTTCTCTCCTCTGCTGACACAACTTGCTGAAAAAGATCCTGCCGGATACTTAATGATGCTGCAAAGTATTCAAACCAGCCATGCAACGTTGCTGAAGGCGATACAACAATCCACCGATCGCGATACGCTCTCAGAGTTAGGCCATAAGCTAAAAGGCGGCGCACAAATACTTAATGCTACCGTGCTTGAACAATTGGGGCGTGAGCTGGAAAACAATCGTACAAACGAGGTTGCGTTAGCGCCATTAATTGAAAACATTACGAATGAAATTAAAAATATCGATCAACAACTGATTAATTCTCAAGGGTGATGCAACTGAGTTAGTTGTAAAATAATAATTTTTTATCGGGACGTTTCTCGATTCATAAAATTAAACTCAAGGAGATAATATTTTAAAAATATATAATCCCTGGCACCCCTGATCGTGCCAGCGGAAAGGGGAAGTTATGTTTAATGCAAAAATACTCATCGTCGATGAGCATCGCTTAGTTTCATCGGGTATCCAGGCCCTATTATTAATGTCTGGCTTTAAGTATGTCGACGTTGTGAATACCGTTAACGATGGGATAAACGAAGTAACCCATCATCACGTTGATATTGTGATTCTTGATCCTGAATTTAAACATAGTAATGGCATTGCCTTTTTACGCGACATCGTAAAATCAAAGAGATACATTAAAATAATCTTGTTAAGTCAAAGCAGTAACGAAAACTTGATTATGCAATCTGTTCTCAACGGTACTAATGGCTTTGTCTCAAAACATGAGCACATCCAAACTCTGATTGCGGCCATTAGTTGTGTTTATAATTGCGTAGACTACTTACCGGTTGAACTGGTTAAACGTAAAAAAGATTATTTAGGTGAACAACATTTACTGTCAAAATTAACCACACGGGAAATGTTGATTCTTCGCCAACTGGCCATGGGGAAAAGTAATAAAATGATTGCGGGTGAACTGGGTTTACACAACAAAACCGTCAGTACCTATAAAACAAAAATATTCCAAAAACTTGAAACTAAAAACTTGGTGGAAATTATCGAACTGGCTCGCAGGAATGGAACCTGTTAGGTCATTAATTGAGACAGGTCTTGCTGAATATTATCAGTTCACAGATTATGATAAATCATACTGATTTATTTCAGTGTTAAATGCCAGGTTATATTGAAAACAGGAATTCATTACAAACAGAGCTAATCTTATTAGCCGGTCTTCATGCTTTTACAGGGTTCTGAGTATCTTCCCGTGCCTGTACGACAGAAATCCACTTCTGTCGCCTGCGACTCAGAACCCTGCTCTTTTTTGATATCTCTCACAACCTCATATCGTCCTCCTGTTGTTTAATGCAGAACTCGCTAAAGTAAACTCATCCGACCACTTACTTGAGAGTGATGATGACTGAGCGCAATGCATCTTATCCCGCATTATTTTCTCCACTGGATTTAGGCTTTACCCAGCTAAAAAACCGTTTCCTGATGGGTTCAATGCATACCGGGTTGGAAGAACATGCTGAAGGTGCGGCTCGGCTAGCTGCATTTTATGCCGAGCGTGCACGCGAAGGTGTTGCGCTGATTGTCACCGGCGGCATTTCACCCAATGCACAGGGGGTTGGCATGGCACATGGCGCCCTGCTGACTCGTGAAGATCAATGCGCCTGGCATCAGCAAATAACCGAAGCTGTTCATCAACATGACGGGAAGATTGCCCTACAGATCTTGCATACGGGCCGCTACAGCTATCAAAAAGATTTGGTGGCCCCCTCTGCTCTTCAGGCTCCTATCAATGCCTTTACCCCCAAAGCGATGAGCGATTCAGAAATTATGCAAACCATTGCAGATTTTGCCCAGTGCGCGCGCCTCGCCCAACAAGCGGGCTATGACGGTGTGGAAATCATGGGTTCGGAAGGCTATTTAATAAATCAGTTTTTGGTTAAACACACCAATCAACGGGACGATCGCTGGGGCGGCGATTTCAATCAGCGCATGCAGTTCGCACTCGCTATCACGCGTGCAGTCCGCCAGGCAACCGGCGACAGATTTATCATTATTTTTCGTCTGTCGATGCTCGATCTTATTCATCAAGGCAGCTCTCTGGAAGAGACGTTATTACTGGCCCATGAACTTGAACAGTGCGGCGTGACACTCTTCAATACCGGTATCGGCTGGCATGAAGCACGTATTCCCACCATTGCTACTTGTGTACCGCGGGCCGCTTTTGCCTGGGTGACCAAGCGTCTGCGCGCCCATGTTTCTGTACCGGTGATCACCACCAACCGTATTAATCATCCTGACGTCGCTGAACAACTTTTGCAGGATGGCTGCGCGGATATGATCTCGATGGCGCGCCCGTTTCTCGCTGATGCCGCCTTTGTCAGCAAAGCACAGCGCGGCGAACCTGACAGCATTAATAGTTGCATTGCCTGTAATCAAGCCTGTCTCGATCAAATCTTTGTCGGGAAAGTAACCTCTTGTCTGGTGAATCCACGTGCCTGTCATGAAACACTGATGCCCGTACTTGCCAGCGAAGCGCCGAAAAACCTGGCCGTTGTGGGCGCGGGTCCCGCAGGCATGGCGTTTGCTTTACAGGCGGCACAGCGTGGTCATCAAATCACCCTTTATGAAGCCGCATCTGAAATCGGTGGGCAGTTCAATATCGCTCGCCAAATCCCTGGTAAAGAAGAATTCAATGAAACGCTGCGCTATTTCCGCCACCAATTAGCTGCGGCGGGTGTAACAATAAAAACTGCCTGTCGAGCGGATATCGCGCTGTTAAAGGATGCTGATGAAGTGATTTTAGCGAGTGGTATCAAGCCGCGTACGCCGCTAATTCCAGGCATTAATCATCCTAAAGTGCTCACTTATCTTGATGTCATTCAGGATAAAAAACGGGTCGGAAACCGTGTTGCGATTATTGGCGCAGGCGGGATTGGTTTTGATACCGCAGAATATTTGTCGAGCCCCAACGGTGAAGAGTCCTTGAATACCTTTTTTGCCGAGTGGGGAATTGACCGCAGCCTGACGCAACGCGGCGGACTGACCGCTCCGCATCCGCATCCGTCAACGCGTCAAATCTGGCTGTTACAGCGTAAAGCGGGTAAACCCGGTGCAACACTGGCGAAAACCACGGGTTGGATCCATCGTGCCAGCCTGCAATCTCGCGGCGTACAGATGTGGGGCGGCGTTGAATATCTATTGATTGATGATGATGGTCTGCATATTCGGCGAGAGGGAGAAGTGGTGCTGTTACCCGTTGATAATGTCATTATTTGCGCTGGGCAAGAGCCGCAGCGCGAGCTGGAAGCTGCGCTGCGTGAAAGTGGGAAAACGGTAAGACTGATTGGCGGTGCCGATGTAGCAATGGAGTTAGATGCGCGACGCGCCATTGCACAGGCAACGCAACTGGCATTAACAATCTAAGATTTAACGCATTTTTACCGCACGCAAGATAACGAATTTTTGATTCGATGCCACTAGGGTGCAGTTGCCAAACAGTTTTTTCAACTTATGGTGATAATCGAGGTGGCGGTTACCGACAATGCGCAATTCGCCGCCATATTGCAGGCAACGTTTGGCATCACGGAACATTTGCCATGCCAGATGATCGGTAACGGCGTGCTGCTGATGAAACGGCGGATTGCACAACACCGCATGTAAACGGTCAGAAGGATATCCGCTCAACACGTTATTCACGCGGAACTGGCAACGCGCCAGATCGTCTGGACGATTGATCTCTACGTTCAGGCGGCTGGATTCAACCGCCATGTAGGACTCATCCAGGAAATGCACTTCAGCCTGCGGGTTGCGTTCCAACGCCATCAATCCAATCACACCGTTGCCGCAACCTAAATCAACAATTTCACCTTCAATATTCTCAGGCAGATGCTGCACAAACAGTCGCGCACCAATATCCAAAGAGGATCGGGAAAAGACGTTGGCATGGTTGTGAATCTGGTAAGGCGTATCATCCAGCGGCCAAACGGTCGTGAGCGGTTGCTCACGCAAAGCGGGCTGAGTAAAGGTGCTGTAAATCACTCGCGCTTTTTTCCACGCCAGCGAGGTTTTGGTTTCACCAATGATCTGCTCAAACAATTGCAGCGTCGAATTGTGAATTTCCTTGGCACGCGCGGCAGCCAGAATTACCGTTTCCGCGGTGATTACCTGACGTATTGCACGCAGCTGCTGCTCCAGCAAGGCCAGCGTTTTAGGTACCTTAATCAGTACCGCCGCTGGCGCGGCAGGCAATGTCGCAAGGCTATCAAGGAAATGGACTTCACCATCATCAAGTTCATTAAGAATCAGGTTTTGACGCGTCGCCTGCTGGCTTAGCCATGAATCGCTGATATGCCAAACCGGACGGGGATTCAGCGCACATGTCAGCGCACCGAAGCTGTCGTTAAATACCAGTATCGGACCTTCTGGCAGCGCCTGCTGCAAAAGGTATTCATCAGCCGCATCCCAGGCTTGTAACGGACTTTCGTCACGCATCTGCGGGAAACGATGCAGGATCAGTGTGCGATCGTTCAGTTCAAGTTGGCTCATGAATTCTCCGGCATGGTACACTTTGGTTGATTTTCGCCCCAAAAAGGGGGCGCAGTATACTGTCTTTCACCGGGAATCCCTAATGTCCTCACTGATCTACCTTCAGGGTTATCCTGAGCCCATTCTTGAGCAGGTTCATACGTTGATTGAACATCAGCGTTTAGGGACATTTCTGCAAGAACGGTATCCCGATACGCACAATGTTATCAGCGATAAAGCCCTGTATGACTTTACGCAATCGCTTAAAAACCGCTTTATGCGAAATGCACCGCCCATCAGTAAAGTCATTTGGGATAACAAAATTAAAGTGATGAAGCATGCATTGGGTTTACATACCGCCATTTCTCGCGTGCAGGGCGGCAACCTTAAAGCCAAGGCGGAAATCCGTATTTCCACCTTCTTTCGTATGGCGCCCGAACCCTTTCTGCGCATGATTGTGGTTCACGAGCTGGCGCATCTTAAAGAGAAAGAGCACGACAAAGCTTTTTATCAGCTCTGTTGTCACATGGAGCCAGATTACCACCAGCTCGAATTTGACGCTCGCCTGTGGATGACCGATCAAGCCATGCGCGGTAACGCCGCTTAAAGAAACTCCTGCGCTTTCTGAATCAGACTGGTTTTGGTTAGCGCCCCCAGGAAGCGGCGTTCGTGTGGATTATTGAGCACCGGCAAGCGCTCCAGCGTCACCAGCGCGAAGGCTTCCCAGCCTTCTCGCATACTTTGATTCTGATAAACGCAGGGGAAGTTGTCATCCATCACCTGCTGTACCGGCGAATCCAACGTAATTTCCTGTGCCAGCACTTTGCGCGATATTTCGTGAATCGATACCACGCCAAGAAATGCGCCCTCGTCATTAATCACATAGACATAACGCTCACGCTTTAGTGAGCTCACGGCCAGCGCTTGCCCAACCGACTCTTGGGGTTTCAGGGCCGCGCCAGGTATGATCAGCTCAGCCACTCGCATATTATCAAAGTTATATTTGGCTTCTGAACGGTTGAAATGATTGCTCACGACCGGATAGGTACTGGCGGATTGCAGGCGATAAACCACCATTGATGCCAATACTGCCGCAATCATCAGTGGGAACAGCAAGCTGCTGTTGAGCGTCATCTCCAGCACCATTAATATCGCCATGAGCGGCGCCTGACTAACCGCAGCCAGCACCGCCGCCATACCAATTGCGGCATACAACAAGCTATTACCAAGGGGCAAATGCAACGCCAGTCCGCACGTCGCTAACACCACACCTAACAACGCGCCAATCAACAGCGATGGCGTAAATAGCCCCCCTACCGCATTTGATCCCACCGACAAACTGGTCGCCAGCGTTTTCAATACCAGCAGCAATAGCAATCCCGGCAACAGATAATTTCCTGCCATGACTTTAACGATGACTTCATATCCGTTACCCAAAATATCGGTTGAGACGATCGCCAGTAAACCCACCGCAAAACCCCCTGCGCCTAGCCGCAGCGGCAGCGAGCTAACACGGCTAAACAACTTTTTGCTGCGCGCAATCAACGTGATCAACAGCCAACCTGCCAGCCCGGCGCAGAGACCGATAATCACCGTCATGAATAAACTGCTGGCGTCCATGTGGAAGTTAACATCAGCCAGCGGGTAAAGCGCGCTGCGAAAACCCAGCGTCCACATTGTCATGACCGCGACGGCAGAAGAGATAATGAGTGGGATAAGGCGCTGAAGCGCTGAAATACCGAAGGCGATCTCAGCCACAAAAATCGCCGATGCCAGCGGGGCGTGATAAACCGAAGAGAGGCCAGCCGCAGCGGCCATTGCCACTACATCACTGTTTTTGAGGTTCAGCGAGGCGGGCAAAAATTTCCCTATCATGCTGCCGCACAGCGCTGAAAGCTGCACCATCGGCCCTTCTTTACCGATAGAAGCGCCGCTGCCGATACTGGCAATCGAGGATAACGCCCGAAACAGCGACGTTTTCGTCGGCACCGCATCAAGCCGTGCGTTAATCACTTCGAGATAATCAGTTTTAAGCGTTTGCTGCTGCTCAATGTTCACGGCATAACGCAAGAAAAACCCTGCCAGCAATCCACCTGCACCCACCAGCAGCGGCCAGAGGATCCACGGCCAGACATGCATCGCCTCGGTAATTTCACTACTGCTACCAAAAAGTAGATGATTAATCAGCTCAATAATGCCGCGAAAAGCCAGCGTAACCAGTGATGCAGCGAAGCCGACCGGAATGGCAATTAACAAAGTGGTCCAGTTTAGTGCGTGTTTACTTCCTTTCACCTGCGCCTCTTCTTTCTGCCATAAACCGTTGCTTGATCATAATATTGGAATGCGGATCGCAGGATCAAATTCACATTGGTCGACTGCGTTGCGTGACACGTGGGACATGCTACTCTGCCGCTTTACCTCTGCAGGAGAACCATCGTGATTCGTTTTGCCATTGTGGGAACCAACTGGATTACTCGCCAGTTCATTGATGCCGCTCATGAGAGCGGAAGCATGAAACTCAGCGCGGTCTATTCGCGCAGCCAGCAGCAGGCAGACGCATTTATTGAAGATTATCCCTGCAACCAGACGTTTACCTCACTGGAGGCGCTGGCAGCCTGCGCGGATATTGACGCCGTTTATATCGCCAGCCCTAATGCGCTGCATTGCGAACAGGCATTGCTGTTTCTCTCGCACGGCAAACATGTGATTTGCGAAAAACCGTTGGCTTCTAATCTCAAAGAAGTTGAAGCGATGATCGCCTGCGCGCGTGAGAATCAGGTAATCCTGTTTGAAGCCTTCAAAACCGCCAGCTTACCTAACTTTTTGCAGCTGCAACAGGCGCTGCCGCAGTTGGGGAAATTGCGTAAAGCGCTGCTCAATTATTGTCAGTATTCCTCGCGCTACCCACGCTATCTCAACGGCGAAAATCCTAATACCTTTGATCCGCGTTGGTCCAACGGTTCAATTATGGATATTGGCTATTACTGCTTAGCCAGCGCCATCACGTTGTGGGGTGAACCGAAAAAAGTTCAGGCACAGGCCACATTACTGGATACCGGCGTCGACGCACATGGCGTCGTGGTTTTGGATTATGGTGATTTTGACGTAACCATTTTGCACTCCAAAGTCAGCGATTCAGCCCTTCCCAGCGAAATTCAAGGTGAAGCGGGCGCGTTAGTCATTCAGAAAGTCTCCGAATGTCAGCAAATTAGCTTTATTCCGCGCGGCGGCGATAAACAAGATCTGACTCAGCCGCAGCACATTAATACGATGCTTTATGAGGCTGAAGCCTTTGTGCGTCTGGTTGAACAACGTCAGGTTGATCATCCTGCGCTGGAAATTTCACGCATTACTGCCGCACTACTGACTCAAATTCGTCAGCAAACCGGGGTGATATTTCCAGCCGATCAGGGTGGAGTGTAAATATTTCTAAATATGACTGGCCGCGATTGCTTCCTGCCCGTGAAATCCGTACTTTACGGTTTGCAAAGGGGAGTAACTTGTAAGCTGATTGATCGTCATTACGGTGCGCAAGCATCCGGTCATCAGGCAACCTGGAATAACATTCTGTGTTGTAAGTGAGACCTTGCCGGAAGGCGAGGTTTGCTTACATCAAAATAAGCGGCTGATGTCTTCTGACTTCAGCCTTTTTTATTTCTAAACAGGATACGATTATGCAAACTGTAGGAACGCCATTGCTTTGGGGCAGTTTTGCAGTGGTTGTGCTCATCATGCTGGCGATCGATCTCTTATTGCAGGGACGTCGTGGCGCACAAACCATGTCATTTAAGCAAGCTGCCATTTGGTCGTTGATCTGGATTTCCGTCTCGCTGCTGTTTAGCGCCGCCTTTTGGTGGTATCTCGAAGGAAGCGCAGGTCGCGAAGTCGCGAATACTCAAACCCTCGCCTTCCTGACCGGTTATGTGCTTGAAAAAGCGCTGGCGGTCGATAACGTGTTCGTCTGGCTGATGCTGTTTAGCTACTTCTCTATTCCCGCCAACCTGCAACGCCGAGTGCTGATTTACGGCGTGTTAGGTGCCATCGTTCTGCGTACTATCATGATTTTTGCAGGTAGCTGGCTGGTTACGCAGTTCAGCTGGATCCTTTACGTCTTCGGTGCGTTCTTGCTGTTTACAGGCTTGAAAATGGCGTTTGCAAAAGAAGATGAAGGTGGCGTCGGAGAGAAGCCGGTGGTGCGTTGGTTACGCAGTCATCTGCGTATGACAGATTCGCTGGAAGGTGAAAAATTCTTCACCCGTAAAAATGGGGTACTGTTCGCAACGCCATTGCTGCTGGTGTTGATTATGGTTGAGCTGAGCGACGTCATCTTCGCGGTCGACAGTATCCCGGCCATCTTTGCTGTTACTACCGATCCGTTTATTGTTTTAACGTCTAACCTGTTTGCGATTTTGGGCCTGCGCGCCATGTACTTCCTGTTAGCGAACGTGGCGGAACGCTTCTCGATGCTGAAATATGGCCTGGCGATCGTGCTGGTCTTCATCGGTATTAAGATGTTGATTATTGATCTTTACCATATCCCAGTAGGCATCTCGTTAGGTGTGATTGGCGCTATTCTCGCCTCAACGCTGCTGGTTAACGTTTGGGTTAACCACAGAAACGACCAAAAGAAAATCTCGAAATAATTATCTACAGGGGCAGCTTCTGCCCCTGTTTTATTTTGCATCAGCAAAATCAGTCATTCCTTATCTCTGTCACACTTCCTTTATCCAGCATAATAAAAATTCGACATGGCCCACATTGGCGGAATTATCTCTTTTCTCAACAGATCTTTTCCTTATACTCCGCCGGGCAAACCGTTTTGGCCGCAGGATAGATCGCGACTAAAGCTACATCCCGCGACAAATACAGAAAAAACTATGCAGAAAACACTCTCCGCACGTCTGGCCGCACTGTTCGCAGGAAGCCTGGTAAAACAAATCATGATCGGGCTGATTGCCGGTATTGCTCTGGCCTGGTTTTCACATGATGCCGCTTTAGCCGTTGGTCTACTGGGCGATCTGTTCGTTAACGCATTGAAGGCCGTAGCGCCTTTACTCGTATTGGTGCTGGTCATTTCATCAATTGCGAACCATAAGCAGGGCCAAAAAAGCAACATCAGGCCCATCGTCATGCTTTATCTGCTCAGCACCTTTTTTGCCGCTGTTGTCGCCGTGATATTCAGTCATTTGATGCCACAAACGCTGACGCTGGCGGTAGGCACCACCGAAATTACGCCGCCATCAGGCATTACTGAAGTGCTGCGCGGTCTGCTGATGAGCATGGTAGCTAACCCGATTACGGCGTTAATGAACGCCAACTATATTGGCATTTTAGTCTGGGCGATCGGTTTAGGACTGGCTTTCCGTCACAGCCAGCCCAGCACGCGTGCGTTTTTAAATGATGCATCGAACGCAGCAACCTGGCTGGTGCGCTGTGTGATTCGCTGCGCGCCGATCGGTATTTTTGGTTTGGTTGCGTCGATTCTGGCATCCACCGGTTTCGGTGCGCTGTGGCAATACGCGCATCTGCTGACGCTGCTGATTGGCTGTATGGTGCTGATGGCATTAGTCGTCAATCCCCTGCTGGTTTACAGCAAAATCCGCCGTAATCCTTATCCGCTGGTGTTTACCTGCCTGCGTGAAAGTGGCGTAACCGCCTTTTTCACCCGCAGCTCTGCGGCCAACATTCCGGTCAACATGGCTATAGCCAAACGCCTGGGTTTGGATGAAGATACCTATTCAATATCCATTCCGCTGGGCGCCACAATCAGCATGGCGGGCGCATCAATCACCATTACCGTGCTAACGCTGGCGGCGGTGCATACATTAGGTATTAGCGTGGATGTACCCACCGCGATTCTGTTGAGTCTGGTGGCATCATTGTGTGCGTGCGGTGCGTCGGGCGTGGCGGGTGGTTCACTGCTGCTGATTCCTGTTGCCTGCAATATGTTTGGTATTCCCAACGATTTGGCCATGCAGGTTGTTGCCGTAGGTTTCATCATCGGCGTGCTGCAGGATTCTGCCGAAACGGCGTTGAACTCCTCAACGGATATTTTATTTACCGCGGCCGTTTGTCAGTCTGAAGCGGAGCGCGCGCCAAGTCGCGCTTAAAACAGATGGCGGCCTACTCAGGCCGCCATTTTTATACGCTTTATAGCGTGACGCCGCTTTTAAAAATCGCCAATTCCCTGAAATCATTCTTCTCATTATTTGTCGCCTGACCATTCGCAATGGTTACGATGGTATCGACAAAATCTGCCAGCATCTCATCCATGCTCATGCCGTGGATCAACCGTCCGGCATCAAAATCTATCCAGTGTGGTTTTTTCTCAGCCAACGGCGTATTGGTTGCGAGTTTGACGGTAGGCACAAATCCTCCGTAAGGCGTGCCGCGTCCGGTGCTGAACAACACCATATGACATCCTGCTCCGGCCAGCGCGCTGGTGGCAACGGCGTCATTACCCGGCGCGCTCAGCAGATTCAGACCCGGCGTTTTCAGTCGCTCGCCATATTTCAAGACATCAACAACCTGGCTTTGCCCCGCCTTTTGCGTACAACCCAGCGACTTCTCCTCCAGCGTGGTGATGCCGCCCGCTTTGTTGCCAGGAGAAGGGTTCTCATAAATCGGCTGTTGGTGATCAATAAAGTACTGCTTGAAATTGTTGATCATCGCCACGGTTTTATCAAAAGTGCTTTCATCGCGGCAGCGGCTCATCAAAATGCGCTCTGCACCAAACATTTCCGGTACTTCCGTTAACACTGTCGTGCCGCCGTTGGCGATCATCTGATCGGAGAAACGTCCCAGCAGCGGGTTGGCTGTAATACCCGAAAAGCCGTCAGAGCCGCCACATTCCAAACCGAACTTAAGCTCGCTGAGTTTGCCTGGCTCACGTTGGTCGTGACGCATTTTTTCATACAATGCATGCAAACGCTCAAGGCCGGCCTCCACTTCATCGTCATGTTGCTGGCAAACCATAAACTCTACGCGATCGCTTTCAAAACTGCCCAACGTGTCACGAAACGCATCAACCTGATTGTTTTCACAACCAAGGCCAATCACTAATACCGCGCCCGCATTGGGGTGCCGCACCATATTTTGCAGCATGGTGCGCGTATTGTCGTGATCCTGTCCCAGCTGTGAACAGCCAAAGGTATGGCTGAACAGGAACGCACCATCAATATCCGCGGCGTCCTGCGTTTCCTTCAGAAAACGTTGCAGGATTTGACGCGCAATGCCGTTGACGCAGCCGACGGTTGGCAATATCCATAACTCATTACGAATGCCAACGTCACCGTTGGCGCGGCGATAAATCTGTACCTCGCGGTCGCCCGGCTGAGGCGGCACATCAACGAATTCAGGTTGATATTCATACTCATCCAAATCGCTGAGGTTGGTACGCGAATTTTGTGAATGGATCACTTCGCCTTCGGCGATTGGCTGGGTAGCATGACCAATCGGCAGTCCATATTTGATCACTAAATCGCGCTGCGCGATGGGTTGCAGCGCAAACTTGTGTCCTCGTCCAACCTCTTGTTGCAGCGTTACCGCCACATCAGACAATTCAACGGTGCTGCCTGCTTCTAAGTCGCGCAACGCCACGGCAACATTGTCGCGCGAATGAATTTTAATTGCGTCTTGCATAGCGTTATCTCAGTTGGCTCAGCGCCTCACGCATCCCGTGAACGATGATGTTTTGCAGGTGTTGGGTAACCGCTGCGGTCAATCCCGGTTGCAGGGTTAAATCTTCTCCCCAGTGCTGTGCATTGCTTAAAACGTTGCGCACCAATTGTTCCGGAGAAATTTCATCCGCTTTCAATGCGGTCCAGCCTTCAGCGAAGCATTGCAGCCATTGCGTGTCGTCTTGCAACGGCCAGCTTTTCTCTTCTGACTCGCCGCGATAAAAAGCGATTAACGCAGCAAATGCGAAGGTCAACCGTGGCGGCCAGTTGCCGGTTTGCTGATGCGATGTCAGCAGCGGCGTCAGGAGGCGCGTACGGAATTTAGTCATGCTATTCAGGGCAATCGACAGCAAAGCATGGCGGATAAAAGGATTACGGAAGCGACGCTGTACCGCATCGGCAAAGGTGTGCAGCTCGTCACTCGGCAGATCCAGTGTCGGGATCACTTCATCGCGCAGCAGGCGATCAACAAAGCCCGCAATTGCGGCATCGTCCATCGCTTCGCCCACGCTTTCTAACCCGGCCAGATACGCCACCGGCACCATAGCGGTGTGAGCACCATTCAGGATCGCCACTTTTTGTGCTTTGTAGGGCGCGATGTCTTCAACTCTGCGCACCTGCGGGGCGAGCACATCCAGTTTAAGCTCATCAACCAGCGCGGCGGGGCCTTGAATCACAAACTGGTAATAGACTTCACCCGCAACCAGATAGCGATCTTCATAACCTAGCTCAGCTTCAATTTGCGCACTTTCCTGCGGAAAACCGGTCACGATGCGATCCACTAGCGTGTTGTAGAAGGCACAATGGTCGCTGACCCACGCTTTAAATTCTGACGAAAGCTGCCAGTGATCGGCATAGCGCAACACCGTTTCACGCAGCATGTCGCCGTTGTGGTCGATCAATTCGCACGGCACGATTAACCAGCCTTTATCGCTCGCACCGCTGAAATGGTTGAAGCGCGCCCACAGCAGCTGAGTGAGCTTGCCAGGAAAGCTGGAGGCGGGTTGATCGGTTAACGTATCCGACTCGACAAACGCGATACCCGCTTCGGTGGTATTGGAGAACACGAAACGCATCTGCGCATTTTCAGCTAATGCCAAAAAATCGTCGTACTGCTTGTAAGGCTGGATTTCGCGATTCAGGCTACGAATCAGGCGTGTTTCACTGACCTGTTCGCCCTGCTCGTTGAGGCCACGAATCAGCGTGGTGTAAAGACCCTCCTGCTGATTCAGGCTGTCGCTGACTTCACGGTTGCGCGGCCGCACCACAACAATCCCCGCATCGGTGCCGTGATGCTCATTCAGCCAGTCGATTTGCCAGTCGATAAAAGCACGCAGAAAGTTACCTTCACCGAATTGAATCACGCGATCGCTATAGCGGGCGCCGGGAAAATCGTTACGATTCAGCCGCTGCATAATCATGCTCCTAACTCAATGCCGAAATAGTCGCGGGCATTGTTGAAGCAGATGTTCTGCACCATTTGGCCTAACAACGCTTCATCTTCCGGCGCTTCGCCCCGCTCAACCCAATTTCCTATCATCTGGCACAGCAGGCGGCGGAAATATTCATGACGCGTATATGAGAGGAAGCTGCGACTGTCGGTCAACATGCCGACAAAGCGGCTTAACAAACCAATTTGCGCGAGTTGTGTCATTTGACGCTGCATACCATCGAGCTGATCGTTAAACCACCAAGCCGATCCAAACTGCATTTTTCCTGCTTCGCCTTCACCCTGGAAATTGCCCGCCATGGTGGCCAGCACTTCGTTGTCGCGTGGATTGAGGCAATAAAGAATGGTTTTTGGCAACGCGTTATGGAGATTTTGCGCACCTAACAAACGCGCCAGCGGTTCAGCCACTGGATGGTCGTTAATAGAGTCAAAACCCACATCCGGGCCAAGCAATTCAAATTGACGTTGATTGGTGTTACGCAGCGCACCAATATGATATTGCTGCACCCAATTGCGACGTGCATATTCGCCGCCCAGCCAGACCAGCACCGCTGTTTTGAACTGTGCAATCTCCTGTGGATTTGGAGCTGTACCCTGCAGGCGACGCGATAAAATGGCATCCAGCGTGGCTTCATCTGCCTCGGCGTAACAAACTACATCTAAAGCATGATCGGAGACTTTGCAGCCATGTGCGGCAAAGTAATCAAGGCGCTTGCTCAACGCACGTAGCAAGTCATCAAAACGCTGCACGTTAACGTCAGCAATGCGCTCCAGCTTCTGAACCCACGGTAAAAATGTCTCGGCTTCAATATTGAACGCTTTATCGGGTCGCCAGCTCGGCAGCACTTTGACATCAAAACTGGCGTCATCGGCGAGTGCGCGATGATGGGACAGATCGTCGAGTGGATCGTCGGTAGTGCCAACCATTTTTACATTCATCTGCTTCATGATGCCGCGTGTTGTGAATTCATCCTGCGCCAGCAAATCATTACAGCGATGCCAAATAGTGTCGGCGGTTTTCTCAGAAAGCAGCGTGCCGGTGATACCGAAGGGGCGACGTAATTCGAGGTGAGTCCAGTGATAGAGTGGATTACCAATGGTGTGCGGCACGGTACGCGCCCAGGCATTGAATTTTTCATGATCGCTGGCTTCACCAGTACAAAATGACTCTGGCACACCGTTGGCTCGCATCGCTCGCCATTTGTAGTGGTCCCCTTTCAGCCAGATATCGTAGAGATTAGCGAAACGATAGTTTTCAGCAATCTGCTGCGGTGGCAAGTGGCAGTGATAATCGAAAATTGGCTGATCCTTCGCATAATCGTGATAAAGCCGACGAGCGAATTCGGTATCCAGCAAAAAATCCTCGGTCATAAAACGCGACATGCTTACTTCCTCTTAGGCTGAACCTTTCATGGCTCAAAGTTATCATACCAATTTTAGCCAACAGCAGAATTCTTTGCGATCACGCTCACATAAACGGCAGTAAATAGCCGAGCTTATGGACGCTTCTGTCGCCGGCAGCAGGCTAAATGGCTGTCTTGACGTAGGTTTAAAGTATCCCACAGGCCTGAAAGGGTTTTTGTGATGGCTCTCAACTTTTAAAGTTGTATAACAAGTTAGGCTCTCGCTCCGTCATTCGTTGTTCAGCGAATGCACTTAAAAGGCAAGGTAAACAAAGGTCGCTAATACGACCTGCGGGCGTGAGCAGAGCTGTATCACGGGTTGTCCCGCTCCAGATAACAACAGCGGCAAGACCGCATACATAACTGGAAGAGGTAGAGAATGCGTAAGATCAAAGGGCTACGCTGGTACATGATCGGCCTCGTTACATTGGGCACGGTACTGGGCTATCTGACAAGAAACACCATCGCAGTGGCAGCACCGACGCTGCAAACTGAATTACATATCACCACTCAACAATACTCCTACATCATCGCCGCTTATTCGGCTTGTTATACCCTGATGCAACCTGTCGCTGGCTATGTATTGGATTTACTCGGCACAAAAATTGGCTACGCGGTATTTGCCGTCATGTGGGCAATTTTCTGCGCCGCCACCGCCATGGCGGGCAGCTGGGGCGGATTAGCTCTGGCACGTGGCGCGGTAGGCGCGGCGGAGGCCGCCATGATTCCTGCGGGACTTAAAGCCAGCAGCGAATGGTTTCCTGCTAAGGAGCGCTCGGTCGCGGTAGGCTATTTCAACGTGGGTTCTTCGATTGGCGCCATGCTGGCACCGCCGTTGGTCGTGTGGGCGATCATGGCGCACAGCTGGCAAATGGCGTTTATTATCACCGGCGTTTTAAGCATGGTTTGGGCGCTCTGCTGGCTGGTATTTTATAAACATCCCAAACAACAAACCAAACTCAGCGCAGAAGAGCGTGATTACATTCTTTCAGGCCAAGAGGCGCAGCATCAAACCGGCAATAATCGCAAAATGTCTGCGATGCAGATTGTGCGTAACCGCCAGTTCTGGGGCATCGCGCTGCCGCGTTTTCTTGCTGAACCGGCATGGGGAACCTTTAATGCCTGGATCCCGCTGTTTATGTTCAAAGCCTACGGTTTCAATTTGAAAGAGATTGCACTCTTTGCCTGGATGCCGATGTTGTTCGCTGATTTTGGCTGCATTCTTGGTGGCTATTTGCCACCGCTGTTTCAGCGCTGGTTTGGTGTAAATCTGATCGTGTCACGTAAATTAGTGGTTACGATGGGCGCGGTCCTGATGATTGGCCCCGGAACCATTGGTTTATTCACCAGCCCTTATGCAGCCATTGCGCTGCTGTGTGTCGGCGGTTTTGCACACCAGGCACTTTCAGGCGCGTTAATCACGCTTTCTTCAGACGTATTTGGCCGTAATGAAGTCGCCACGGCTAACGGATTAACCGGTATGGCAGCCTGGACTGCCAGCACGATGTTTGCCTTGGTGGTGGGTGCGCTGGCAGATACGCTGGGCTTTAGCCCGCTGTTTGCCGCGCTGGCAGTCTTTGATTTGTTGGGTGCAATTGTGATCTGGACGGTGTTGAAAAATAAACCGGTCTCAGAACTTGAGCAGAAAGTGCGCGCACCCGCCGTTGCAACCGCTCGCAGTTAATCCCTCGGGTGGGCTGAGCGGGTTAACGCCAGCCCAACCCACCCATTTCCTCGCCCGACGCTAAGTGGTATAACAACTTACCCGTTTGTCATTCTGGACTTTGCCATGGACATCATCGAATCCCGCCGTCTTTATCAACAACTGGCCAGCGAATTAAAAAGCCGGATTGAAAACGGGAGTTACTCCATCGGTGATAAATTGCCTGCCGAACGCCTGATAGCAGAAGAGATGGAAGTCAGCCGCACCGTGGTGCGTGAAGCCATTATCATGCTAGAAGTTGAAGGCTATGTTGAGGTGCGCAAAGGTTCAGGCATTCACGTTATCGCCAGTCAACAGCAGAATCGGGTAGCAACATCCAGCCAGCTGGAATTTGCCTCTTTTGGCCCTTTTGAACTGTTGCAGGCCCGCCAGCTCATCGAAAGTAATGTTGCAGAATTTGCGGCCACACAGGTGACGCGCCAGGACATTATCGAATTGATGGCGATTCAGGAAAAAGCCCGTCAGGAAGACCATTTCCGCGACTCGGAATGGGACATGCAGTTCCATGTCCGCATTGCGCAATCCACGCAAAACAGCGCGCTCGCCGCAATTGTCGAAAAAATGTGGCTGCATCGCCTGCATAATCCTTATTGGCTCAAACTCCATGAACACATCGATCAGCGCAGCATCATCAGCTGGTGCGACGATCACGATCACATTCTGAAAGCACTAATGCGCAAAGATCCCGCCGCCAGCAAACTGGCGATGTGGCAACATTTGGAAAATACTAAACAAATGTTGTTTAACGCCACCGCTGATGATTTCGAATTTAACGTCGACCGCTACATGTTTGGTGAAAATCCGGTGATCCTGCCAGATGGCTCCAATAACCCGCGTTAAAGCCGCTGAAATCCTGCTCAAATCGGTCAGTTAATCTGCAATAATGTCAGGTCGTGTAAAGCTACTTTTTACATACTGTCTCACAGGGTAAAACTCCGGGTCGTCGGGCAGTTTCTCCTGTCTCGTGTGCATGATTTTTGTTACAGTTATCGCCCTTTTCTTACCCTTTGCGACAGGGCTTTATAAAGTCGCTGATTTAACAATCAATTTCGGAAGGATCCGGAAAATCCTGCTCAGGCTGCGCTCCTAAAATCGATAACTCAACGCCGGTCTGCGCTTAAGTCCCTTGGGGACATGTTTAACAATGACGTTCAGGAATGATTGATGGATATCTTGCAAGCGTTGCTGCATGCCTTGTGGCAACAGGATTACGAAACCCTTTCCGATCCCACGCTGGTCTGGGCAATTTACGGCGTTTTGTTCATGATTTTGTTTTTGGAAAACGGTTTATTGCCTGCCGCTTTTCTGCCCGGTGACAGTCTGCTGATTTTAGTCGGTGTCTTGATCGCCAAAGGAACAATGAGTTTTCCGCTGACCATTCTGGTTTTGACCACCGGCGCGAGCCTTGGCTGTTGGGTAAGTTACATTCAGGGCCGCTGGCTCGGTAATACGCCCACCGTACAAAAATGGTTGTCGCACCTTCCCGCGCAATATCATCAACGTGCGTACAGTTTGTTTCATCGTCACGGCTTATCGGCGCTGCTTATCGGTCGCTTTATCGCTTTCGTTCGGACTTTGTTACCCACCATCGCGGGTCTTTCTGGCCTGAGCAATACGCGCTTTCAATTTTTCAATTGGGTGAGTGCATTTTTGTGGGTGGTGATTCTTACTGTGCTGGGCTTCGCTTTAGGTAAAACGCCAATCTTCCGCCGTTATGAAGATGAACTGATGTTCTTCCTGATGATGCTGCCGCTGGTGCTGCTGGTGATTGGTTTAGTCGGATCTTTAGTCGTTTTATGGCGTAAACGTCAGGCCAATCAAAACGGGAAAGCCGAGTAATGAACATGCTGAAAGGTTTTCCTAAACGCTGGCTGCCTTGGCTAGTCGGCGGTGCTTTTGCGCTGATCGCGTTAAGTTTGGTTCCCACGCTAATGCGCCATGAAACGGTAGTACAGATTCGCGTATCCCACGCTGGCGCACCTTTGCCTGATGGTTTTTATCTGTACCAGCAGCTGACTGCGCAAGGTATTCGCATCAAAAGCATTACGCCTTCGGGTGATGCGCTGGTGATTCATTTCGACAGTGAAGAGCAAAGTCTGGCAGCGCAAAAAGTATTACGTCGCCTGCTGCCGCAAGGTTTCATCGTCGCGCAACACGATCAGGCCGAGCGCCTGTCGCTGGCCTGATCACGCCCTCTTTCTTCCCTTCAAGAATCCAGACTGCACTGCAAGATCGCATTGTGGTCTGGAATTTTCTGTATCTCCCGGTGTTCTTTGAACTTTTTCCCGCTGATGTCTATGCTTAACCGATGGCTAGTGTAAAGACAGTCTGGGTCTCCTCTTGTCCGGTAGGTCGCAGGTTAAGTCACAATGGAAGGTAATCAGCCTGATGAAACATAAATTACTGCTGGGATTCGCACTCTTTTCTCTTTCAGGATCGTTGATGGCTGCGGAGTCGCTGTGTCAGCAAAAAGAGCAGGATATCAAGCTTGAAATCGATGTGGCGCAGAAGCACAACAATCAGCGCCGCGTTAATGGTCTGGAGCGCGCGTTAACGGAAGTTCGCGCAAACTGTACCGACAAAAAACTTGAAGCTGCGCATCTTGAAAGAATCAATACGCAGAAACAGAAAGTCGCCGAACGTGAACGTGAACTCAAGGAAGAGCGCCAGGACGGCGACGACAAGGATAAGATTGTTAAACGTGAAGAAAAATTGGAAGAAGCACGCCATGAACTGAAAAAGTTGCAGGCGGAGCCTTATTAACCGTATTCAATCTACTGATGTTAAAGGAGTATTTCATGTCAAAAGATACAACGTCTGAACATTTGCGTGCCGAACTGAAAAATTTAGCTGACACCCTGGAAGAAGTGCTGAGCAGCAGCACAGAAAAATCGAAAGGTGAACTGGATAAGCTACGCAGTAAAGCGCGCGTCGCTTTAGACAGTTCACGTGAGCGTCTTGGTGAATCAGGCGAGCGTCTGGCAGCCACTACGCGCGAAGCAGCACAGAAAGCCGAAGGCTATGTGCGTGAAAATCCCTGGCATGGTGTGGGTATCGGTGCAGCCATTGGCGTCGCGCTGGGCATCCTCATCTCTCGACGTTAATTATGGCTGAATCACAGCAGAACCACGGCCCGGGCAAAGGGGTCATCAACATTGGCCAGCGCATCGTTACTACGCTGGTTAGCATGGTTGAGACGCGCGTTCGTCTTGCAGTGGTGGAGCTTGAAGCAGAGAAAGCAAACCTGATTCAGTTATTAATCATGGTTGGCTTAACGATGCTGTTCACCGCTTTTGGTTTGATGAGCCTGATGGTTCTGATTATCTGGGCGGTTGATGCACAATATCGCTTGATGGCGATTGGTATCACTACTGCGGTGCTGTTTGCACTGGCGCTAATCATCGGAATCTGGACCTTGCGCAAATCACGTCAATCTACGCTGTTGCACCATACGCGCAAAGAGCTGGAAACTGACCGGGTATTGCTTGAGGAGGATCGCTGATGAGCCGTCGCGAGCGTGAGAAACGCATCCATGAACTGCTTAATCAGGTGCAGCAACAGCGTTTGGACCTGAGCGCAGGGCGCCGTGACTGGCTTTACGGTACGGCGCATTATGATCGTGGTTGGCAAACTTTCCTCGGCCTGCGACGTTATTTGGCAGTGGGCAGTAGCGCTTTGGCAATCTGGTCTGTGCGCAGTCCGAATAAAATTTTGCGTTGGGCCAAACGGGGCTTCGGTTTATGGAGCACCTGGCGCATGCTTAAAACGGCTCTTCCACAGCGTTAACCTCTGTTAAAGCTGGCCCTTTTTAGGGCTGGCTTCACTTCATCAGAATTTCTGAAAAACATCGACAGTATATCTCGCTTACAACCTTTTCTCTGCGCGACTATCATCTCCCTCCATCAGCCCAATGAACTGCAAACGTGCTTTCAGCGGGAAAAATCGATGCAGGCACGTATGCCCTGCCACTTTTTAGCGTTGGAGTAGATGATGAAAAAATTCGAAGATACAGGTTTATTGCTGGCTCGCATCCTGATGACCATTCTGTTCATTACCGCAGGTTGGGGCAAAATCGTGGGTTACAGCGGTACACAACAATATATGGAAGCGATGGGCGTCCCGGGCTTTATGCTGCCGCTGGTGATTTTGCTTGAATTTGGTGGTGGCCTGGCGATTCTGTTTGGTTTCCTGACTCGCTTTACTGCGCTGTTCACTGCTGGCTTCACCATTCTGACTGCATTTATGTTCCACAGTAATTTTGCAGAAGGTGTTAACCAGTTGATGTTCATGAAAAACCTGTCAATTGCCGGTGGTTTCCTGGTATTAGGTTTAGTCGGTCCAGGCGCTTACAGCATTGACCGTCTCCTTAACAAAAAGCCGCAGCCTGCATTAGCGCGCTAATATTACCAACGGCGAAATGCCACATATACTTAGCAGGGCGGGGACTTTTCCTCGCCCTGTTTGCATGGGAGGCGATATGGGCCAATTAATTGAAGGTGTCTGGCATGACACCTGGTACGACACCAAGTCAACCGGCGGACGATTCAAACGTTCAGAATCCGCGTGGCGTAACTGGGTTACAGCAGACGGCAGCGCCGGCCCCAGCGGTAAAGCGGGCTTTGCAGCCGAGCGCAACCGTTATCACTTATATGTTTCACTGGCCTGCCCATGGGCGCATCGCACTTTGTTAATGCGTAGCTTAAAAGGGCTGGAAAATATGATTGATGTGTCGGTGGTTCATCCGCTGATGCTAGAAAATGGCTGGACCTTTGATGATGAGTTCCCGGACACAACCGGTGACAGCCTTTATCAGAACGAATTTCTTTATCAGCTCTATCTTCATGCCGATCCACACTACACCGGGCGTGTTACTGTGCCAGTGCTGTGGGATAAACAGCAGAATACCATTGTCAGTAACGAGTCTGCCGATATCATCCGCATGTTTAACAGCGCGTTCGACGGCGTTGGTGCGCGCGCTGGCGATTATTATCCGCCTGCATTACGTGAAAAGATTGATGAACTGAATGGCTGGATTTACGACACGGTTAACAACGGTGTTTACAAAGCGGGCTTCTCAACTTCACAGCAAGCTTACGATGAAGCGGTCACGGCTTTGTTCCACTCATTATCGCGTCTTGAACAGATTCTGGGTCAGCATCGTTATTTAACGGGCGATCAGTTAACAGAAGCGGACCTACGCTTGTGGACGACATTGGTGCGTTTCGATCCTGTCTATGTCACCCATTTCAAATGCGATCGCCACCGGATCAGTGATTTTCTTAATCTGAACGGGTTTCTACGCGACATTTATCAAATGCCTGGCATAGCCGAAACGGTCAACCTGCCGCATATTCGCCATCATTATTACTGCAGCCATAAGACCATTAATCCGCATGGTGTGATTTCTGTCGGCCCTGCCTTTGATTGGGATGAGCCGCATGGCCGCGGATAACAGTGCAGTTAAGTAACAAAGCAAAAACCCCGCCGGGGCGGGGTTTTCAGTAAAAAGCCGACGCTGACCGTTAAGCCGCCTTCTTTCATAAAAAGCGTCGTGGACAGGCATTCATCTGCCCGCCTGCAGCACAAAGCAAAAACCCCGCCGAAGCGGGGTT